>Ga0209211_10003312_pt1 | contig 26455 bp, 24 predicted proteins | sample RifGroA2_FD_183992 | JGI IMG/M metagenome (GOLD analysis project Ga0209211, IMG submission 183992) | Groundwater microbial communities from Rifle, Colorado, USA - Groundwater A2 (SPAdes) (version 2) | ecosystem: Environmental > Aquatic > Deep subsurface > Groundwater | place: Rifle, Colorado...
ATTTTGGGCTTTTTGCTAAGAGCTTATACCGTTAAGCTGGACAGTCTTTTCAAGAGGATTCTCTCGTGAGTCAACGAATGGCTTTCAGGAGGAAATTAAGTGAATGAAATCGGTCCCTTGACTTTTGGACCAAAATGTAGTATAGTAAATCTAACTTTTCGGAGGAAAATATGACAGCTTCCGCACCAGAACAAGAAAGAACTCAACGAAGATCACGAAGAAACGGCCCTCGACGTAGTGGCAACGGTCAGCACGAATCTCCTCAAGATGCCGCATATAGAGAATACGCTGCTAAATTTGGACGCATGCCCCCGGAACAAGCTGCTGCTGCTCGTGTCAAATTCAATGCCGGATGGCAAGCAGAGCAGGAAGCCCAAGCCAAAGCTAAACAAGCTGCAGCTGCCCTTGGAAAAGCTCACAAAGCGGCATATAAATATGCCAAAGATGCTGCAAACGCAGCTTATTCCCACTTTAAACCACGATCCGAAGGAGAAGGAGCACGTGGCGGTGGTAGTGAAGAAACAGGCGGTAATCCTCCTCATACCGAAGGCAACCGGAATAGAAGAGAAAGCCGTGGCTGGACTGATATAGCCGACCTAGCTGGCGCTGTCATGTTTAGTGGTGCCGTCAGTAAAGCTAAAAAGTGGTACGAGGAAAAAGTACCCAGCGACGTGGGAGTCGCTACGCGCCAAGCGTGGACAAAAGTCGCAGGCCAACTTACCGAACACTTCCCCGAAGCCGGTGCCTGGATCACGAACCATGCTGAACCTATTGTCAAAGCTGCGGAAGGTATTGGAACCAATTACCTTACTCCAGAGACAAAACGCTTGACCACATTGGGAAAGGGTTTACTTATTAAAGCCACCGGAAATCCTGTATGGTTGTTGGCTCCTGATACAATACTCGCCGTAACTACCTCAAAAGCGATCTCCAAAGCCGGTAGCCTGGCCGCAGGCACAGTCCATGCATTTGGTAGCGGCTTGGAGTTTGGTGGTAAAACTATCAACGCGATCAAAACCGGAGCAAGCAATCTTCAGGCAGGTTTGCAAACCCAAGTGGAGTCTTTACAGCAAGGGTTTCAAGGTCGGGTTGATGCTGCAGTGAACTTTATCAAAAATCCATTCCAAACTTTGACTCCGCAACCCCAACCAATCAAAGTCTAAATTATGATGACGACTGAAGAACGACTACGGTTCATAGTTACCAAGGTCGAACAGTCCCCGCTTCCTGATCCTGAAAAACTCAAGCTTTATACTGCGATGCGTGAAGGGATAAAAGCCTGTGTAATGCCCGTACTCCTAAAAAACATGTCCAAAGAGCAACTAGATCGCTTGAATACTCATCTGGACGAAGTAACACCGGAGAAATTTGTGGAATTGGTGACATCTGCTTTACGCACTCCAGATGTGTATACGGACATGGATGAGCTTCTGGGTCAAGTCCTTGATTCTTACGAAAAAACTCTCCAGGAATACCACATCATTGATTGAAACAGTAAGTGGCCGATTCGCTCAAACCTTCTTCCCATACTTCTCTTTTGACAGCCGGATGATTTTCTCCCGATTGTCGTTTTTGACTGCCGGCAGGGGTAGGGTTTTGGCCGGAAACGGCGCTGATGACAAGCCTTCAATTGACAGCTTAAGTACGATCTCGTATTTGCCCAAAGACACCAAATCACTTTCGGTATAGACCTCGCCGTACTCTTTGGACAAAACGTACGCATCCCGAGCCCCAACTACAAACGACATCAAGGTCGCGATATTGCCAAAAATTGCCCGCCGGATCGGCTCTTCGAGCTGCTCGATATACTGGTTGGCCATCGTCAAACTCAATCTGTATTTGCGGGCTTCAGACAAAATTTTCACAAATGAGTTGGTGGCAAAATTTTGAAACTCATCGACATATAGGAAAAAGTCCCGCCGCTCTTCTTCTTTGACATACGACCGACCCATGGCAGCTAACTGAATCTGGGTAATGATCATGGCTCCCAGTAAAGCCGCGTTGTCCTCACCCAATTTGCCTTGGGATAAGTTTAAGATCAAGATTTTCCCCTCATTCATGATTTGCTCGAGGTCAACCGTCGACTTGGGCTGGCCGATGATATTTCGGATCATGCGTGAGGAGACAAACTGCCCGACTTTGTTTTGGATGGGCGATATGGCCTCGGCCCGTAGACTATCCGGCATTTTTTCAAATTCCCGCAGCCAATAGTCCCGGATCACTTGGTCACCGATTTGCGGGATGACTTTTTTGCGGTACTCCCGGTCAGAGAGAAGCGGCAAAACATCAGCCAAAGTCGCATTGGGGATCTCAAGTAAGGTCAAGATGACGTTTCGCAAAATATACTCGAGCCGCGGCCCCCAGCTTTCGGCATACAGTTTATAAAAAATCGAGACGATACCCGAGGCGATCAAGTCCTTGTGCTGCTTATTCCGGTTCTCAAGCACGTTGAGGTGAAACGGCCGGGCAGTATCAAATGGCTCAAGATACACCACATCGCTTAGGCGGCGGTTGGGAATGTAGTCCAAAATGATCTCGGACAAATCGCCGTGCGGATCAACGATCCCGACTCCCCGGCCTTTCCGGATATCGTCAATTGCCATATTGGCAATCAGTGTCGATTTGCCGGCGCCGGTTTTACCCACGATGTAGACGTGTTTCCTACGGTCGGCAGTTTTGATGCCAAAAATTTGTTCCTCGTTTTTGAATTCGGTGGTAGCAAAGTAGTTGGCATCTTTTTTATCCTCATCGCTAGCTTCTTTGGCAATGGGCAAATTTTCCGGCGGCTCGCCAGAGAGGGTTTTACCCCAAGCCAGGTTTTTGATTCCGGCTAGTAAATATCCCGGCGGGTGCCAAATCGAGGCTAGTTCCTGGGAATTTAATATCTGCATGCCCCGTTCCCAAAAATGGGTCGATCTAGCGCGCATCCGGTTAATCAAAACTTGGGGGAAAAAGATCCGGCGTTTAAAGCTATACTGGCTACCCTCACCTAAAGAAAAGGTGCCAAAAGTACCGGCTAACTGCTGCAAAAGTGGCAATGCCTCACTATCCGTCCCTACCAAAAGCCGTATAAGGGCCTTGCCGCCCTGAAATGAGGCCTTGCGCATGATGAGGAGCTTTTGCGGATTCATGGTATAGCGGTCTGCCTCAATGTCATGGAACATGCGTTTGGCCTCGGACATGGTCCTTTGGGCCCAGGGAAACGTGGCCGGGGTGACGATGATCTGTACCGCCGCAGTTTCATTGGGTTGCCTTTTGGACAAAAAGCCCAGGACACTTGATAGCGGGTCAATGTCTTTGAAATCAAAGTAAGTTTTGGTCGGCAAAATAAACGAAGTCGGTCCCACCTCGCCCACTGCCAAATGGGAGTTTTTCAAAACATGCGGCAAGGGATCGGCGGTAGTTTTGATAGCAGAATTGGGAAAAGATGAGGTGATCAGGCTTTTGACAAAAGTTTCCGCCGCCTTGGGCACTGTCACATAAAAATAGACGGTTTGTTTGAAAAGATAGAGCTCAAAGGCATAGATTTTGGGCCTGATAAACAGGCGCTTCCAAAGAGGCAGATGCGACGGCAGAAGTGAGGCAAAAATCTGGGTCGCGGCCTCAATCGGCGTCTCATCGTCTTTGGGGTTTCTGACTTCAAGATGGACTAACTCTGACATACAATAACGATTGTATATCATTTAAATTAGGATTGCGATTTATTCCCAAACTTAAAAATGGTTTCTATACGAATCTTCTATGAAGATCATGTCCTTAAATATATGTTTAAAATGCGTAATAAGTCTTTATCAACAGGTGTTCGAGGAAATGTGGGTTGTATGTCAAAAATACCCCTATGATAGGCAAAGACCTTTACACTGTGCATATCACAAAACATTGTTGCATCGATAAATGCGCTCTCCCCGATGGCCATAAATTGATTTAAACCTTGATTCGCATACTTATCTAGTAATAAAGCATGCTCAGCTGTAAGAATAAGGCGCGAAGATTGATTGGGTACTACAAATCGCCATTCTGGATAGAGATTTTCATCCAGTGGCTTAAATAATTTTTTTCTATTGCGTTCTACTCTTTCTATTAAACGTTGTAACCAATACAAAGGCGGCTCAACACGATCGATATCCAAACCACCACATGAACGCTCTACCTGATCTTCATGTTCGCCAATAAAGAGTTGACCCACTTTTGGGGGACGATGATGACGAAAATAGTCAAATCTGAAAATATCTTCTAACTCTATTCTTGCCATATGTGTATTCGAAGATTTACTGGTTAATCCCGTGCTGTTTCAAAAAATCAGCTTGCATTTGCTGCATTTGGGCTTCAAAATCTGCCATTCCCTGCTGGCCCTGGAGTTTGAAATCGTTCAATTTTTGTTCGCTTTGCTGCCGAAAAGCTTCCAGGTCAGCCGCACTTTGGGCTGAAAGGGCGGCATTTTGGGCCTGCACTTGGCTCCACCAGGCATCTTGGGATTTTTTTACTTCGTCGTAAGTAGGATAGGTGGGCCATGAAGGCTCAACCCAGTTGATTTTGACTTGGGTTCCACCACTCGCTTTGACATTGGTTTTCACTGTAGTTCCGTTATTATTGATGATGACCTCGGTTCTCGATTCACTGCGGGTGGTAAAAATCGCAGGATTGGAACCTGAACTTGACTCACTCAAGGATTTGACAACTTGGTCTTGGATTTGGGCAAGCTTAACCTGCAGCGGCTTGACCACATCCTTTTCTAATTCCCCACTTTTAGCTCCGGCATAGATGGCCGAAGTCGAAACTACAGCTGTCACCAGTGTCAGAGCGCCAAAAACCCCCGCTGCGCGCCTGACGACAAATTTGATTTGGGTTTGGGGTTTGGGTGTCGGGTTTTCCATAAGGATTTTAAACGGTCGCGGTAAAAAATTCCTCTTCGTAAAACTTAAATAATTGGGCCACAAACAAATTGGGGAACGTTTGGATCAAATTGTTGTAGCGCTGCACACTCCGGTTGTAGTCTTCGCGGTACATCGCAATCAGGTTTTCCGTATCGACTAGATCTTCCCGAAGTTGCTTGTAGTTGTCGCTGGCTTGCAGTTTGGGATAGTTTTCAACCACCATAAATAAGGATCGGAGTGTCTGAGTAAGCATATTATCAGCTCTGGCCGATTCGCCTGCGGTTTTGGACGTGTCCACGGCTGCCCGGGCTTTAGCCACATTTTCAAACGTCTCCTTTTCGTGCCTGGCGTAGTCTTTGACCAAATCCACCAGGTTTTGGATGAGTGAGGAACGGCGTTTGAGCTGGATATCAATATCCGAAAAATCGGTTTTGACCTGGTTTCTCCTACGGATCATGCTATTATACGCACTCCAAATGTACAGGAGCAAAAAAGCTAAACCTAAGCTGATTGTAACTAAAACCTGCCAGGGCGTGTAGTTCATACGCCTATAGTTTAACAAATTTCCGGTTCGGAAGCAATTTCAGGTGATTTCAAAATCCGAATCTGGAAAAGACATACGTTTGAAGTATAGTCTGAATACTTTGAACATCTCGGTAAGTTGCTGATTCTGGAAAAACCATGACCAACTTACTCACGTTTGGGTTTCTTACAGATTGGAGATAGTCTTGCAACCCTCGAACTATCCCTCGCACTAATTAAGCCCGACTCATAGTCCATAGTTCAGTGCCCAATACCGGCATAGCCACATACGTTGATCCACAATCATCTGCTTCAATTAAAGCATTTTTGGTACAAAGTCTGATATCATTCTGATCACAAGGCGGAGATTTCAGCGGGTTGATAGTGTTAACATGGACGATTGTTCTAATTGTATCATGCCCGCCTGCGCTGGTGGAAATTGCCAGACCGGTGCGGGTTGCTTTTCCTATCTTTTGTAAATTAACACTGCGCTCACTTTCCATGAGTGCTGCAACTCTCTGTTTAACTTGAGTAAAAGTATGTCCGCCTACTTTAGCCTGGATGGCAACATGAGTTGGATTTCCAGAGCAATAGTCAAATGTAGGACCTGTCGGACAAATAAAAGTATCTGCCGGCACTCTTAACAAATCTCCAAATGCAACTACCAACTCTGCCCGATGTTCTTTTACCGTAACTTCTGTTCCAACTGCGTAGCTATGTAGAGGGTTTCCTGATTCATCTGGCGGTATAATAATTGCTTCTTTTTTTGCCGACATGGGGCGCAGTGTAACACATAGCGCCTCAAATGTGCAAATTAAAAGGGACTTAAAAGGGACGGGGTGAAGATAGAGCTTTATAACAATCTTTTCTTGCGTATTTTTATTTTTCTATGAGTATTGAAAACTGTACTACCAAAAACATCTTTCTTTGATAAAAAGGGATCAAATTCTTCTAAGTTCATGGTAACTCCGGCATTTACAAATTGTCGATACTTCACCATCCCGAAAGTGGTATTTTCAAGAAGCTTTTCCACCCTTTCGAGTTTAATAATTGACGGAGAACGGATACCCAGATACTCTCCCATGCTACTATATGGATAACTTTCTGGTGACGCTGCCAAACCTGCTTTTACCGGATTGCAGTGAATATATCGTGATACTTCCAGAAAATATGTATCCTTTTGTATGATCTTGCTTTTGAAACGATCTTGAAACAATGGTCCAACCCGATCGTATTTCCGGTTGTAAAACTGACTATAGCTTGTAAAAAGCCGGTTAACTAATTTTGCTATCGGTACCTGCTTTTCTTCAACCAGCAGATGGTAGTGGTTAGGCATCAAACAATACGCGTAGATAGTCCACTCGTTAAATTGCACAAGTTCTGAGAGAGTATGTAGTAATCGCAAATAATCTCTGGTTTCTTGAAAAATCGGCTCTTTGTTAAGACCTCTGTTGTAGATATGATAAAAACCTTGCGGGTAGGTGATCCGGGCAATTCGAGGCATATAATATATTATTACACTATTTAGAATATAGTTACAATCTAATCGCTCCCCGTCCCCAAATGTGTGATCAGAATTTCGATTTCGCCTACTTGTTTGCGTACCAGAGTTTTGGATAGGTATTCCGCTCTTGTTTCCCAAAAACTCTGGCTCTCAACTTGCGACGGATTGACCATCACCACCCCTACCTCTGGTTTTTGGCTACCGGAATGCAAGTAGTAAGTGGGTACCATTTGTTCGTCAGAATAGCTTTGCACCGGAAAATTGCCAAAATACCAAAATAAATAATTGTACCCCTGGGCAAAACATGATCCGATTGAATCTAAAACAAAGGGTTTGTCGCCGATTTCTGTCAGAGCCGCTTTCACCGCCCGGGAGCGGGCAGCTAAACCGAAGCGGCTGGTCGCAGACACCAAAGGTAGTAAATTTAGAAATAGAAATCCCACTAGAAAAACCAAACCTATGAGTCTTCCCCATTTTCCCAAATCCATCAAATCTTTCATCATCAGTGCCAAGATGATCGCTATCCCCGGGAAAAATATCACCAGTAACCATTCATAAAACCAGTTACCCAAAAAAATGTTGTACGCAAAAATCCCCCCAAACATGATCATGAGATGTATAAAAATGATTTTTGGGCCGGCTTCTTTTGGTTTAATAAATAGCGTCCTGACAATAAAATATCCAATAATACCCACTGCCAGCCAAAATAACACCGGTGGGATCGCAGCAGTCCTCGCTGCCACCAAATCAGCGCAGGGCAAGATTTGGGCAGCTATATCGTTTTGGCCGGAAATTACCAAAAACCGCGACACGGCGGCCGGAAACACCTGAAAAGTATTGCTAAGTGTAGAAAAAGAAAACACGGCGGCCGGTGATTTTACGGAAAAAAAGTTGAGGAATGATTTAAGCAAGAAAAAATCGTGCCGCAGGTCAAAAAACACTAGTGACAAATGAAACGCCGCAAACAACATCCCCACCCGCACCAAAGTCGCCCTGGGAACCGGAAACCGAAAAATCAGCCAGGAGACAACAACTAGAGCTAATAAAGAGAGACTTGACCCTTCATTTTGCACCGCCACCACCAGAACCATACCTAATAATAATAGATGCTTTGGTTTATGTTTTGTGAGGACTCCACGGCTTAAAAGCCGGGGCTTCTTTGTTTTAAAGTCCGAAACCCCGTACCGAAAGCCCCAAAAAGACTTCCGTTCGTCCCCATCATCAATTGCGGGGCTTTCTGGTACTGGGGTGATATTTTGATACAGTATCAAATAGACTAGTAGTGCCAAAAGCGGCACCAATGTCAACTCGGTCAGGACGCGTGAGTATATATTGACCAAAAACGCAAAAGCAAAAAACACTGCGGCGACGACACCCACCAACTTTGAGGCACAGATTTTTTTGCCCACAATATAGACTAAAAACGTAGTCACCGTCCCCAGTAGAGCTGCCAAAATGGGTAAATTAAACGGATTCATCCGGGCTATCCCATACCAAAGAGCTAAAATATAAGGGAAAAGCGGTCCGGTATAAATGCCGCCGGGAATCGGATAACCTATCAACACGGGCCGCTGGTCAACCAGGATCCTTTTGGCCGTAAATCCAAACAGGTCTTCATCGATATTCCAAAAAAAAAGTTCCCGCGCTTGGAAAATGCGTACTAAAAAAGCCAGGAGTATAAAACTTGCAAAAATCAAAAAGAACGGTTTGATCTTGACTCGTCTCATGTATGCCGTATCATATAGCAAATAGTATCTGTTCAAGCAACATGCAAAAAAATGCTTATACCGAAATGTATGCCCAGGAATTGACGCACGGCTGGTATCGGGGCACTCGGGAAGTTTTACTTGCACACCTAAAAAAACTCAAGCCTCAGGCCAAAATCCTGGATGCGGGATGTGGTACCGGTGGCACCATGCTGTTTTTGAAACAGAACCATTTTACCAATGTCTTTGGTGTTGATCAGTCCCCTCTGGCTTTAGCTTATTCTAAAAAGCGCGGGCTCAAAAACTTGCGCCGCGGCTCAATCACCCGACTTCCCTTTCCTAAGGCATCTTTTGACGCGGTCATTTGTCTGGATGTGCTTTACCACGCCGGAGTCAACCCCAGCCGCGCTATCAGTGAATTTTACCGAGTGCTCAAACCAACGGGCCTAATATATCTTCAGGAGCCAGCGTACAATTGGTTAAGAAGTAGCCACGATATCTATATCCAAACTCAACACCGCTTCTATCGTCAAGAACTAATTAACTTGTTACGACGACAAAATTTTGCCGTATCAAAATGCACGTATTTGAATACTCTGCTGTTTCCGCTTCAGGTAATAAAACGAGTCAAGGATAAATTTTTCCCATCATCACATTCTGATGTCCAACCACTTCATCCACTAGTAAACCAACTGTTACTTCAAGCTCTAAGGCTTGAAGCCCGCTTAATAAAATTTATTAACCTGCCGTTTGGGTTATCCCTTGTCTGTGTGGGCAAAAAAACAGGCTTATAATAAACTAACATGAATAACATGCGATAACGGGTGACGCGGGGAGGGGGACCCCCAAAGAAGGGTTCCCCTTTTGAGGGTTTTCTTTGGGGGAAAACCCGCGGCAGGACCCGTGGCATGAATAGACTTATTCAAGTTAAGCTCGCATCAACCAAAAAACTTCCGGATGTTTTTGATGATTTGATCTTGCTCTCTGATTGAAAGATCAGGATAGATCGGCAGTGAGAGAATCTCGCGGGATATTTGTTGGGTAACTCTAAGCTTACTAATTTTGTAGGCGGCGAAAATCGGCTGGCTATCAGCAGGCAGCGGATAATGGACATCCGTCATGATTCCTTTGGTGTGTAAAAACTTCTTTAAGGCCTGTCTTTTCCCTGTCCGGACGACAAATTGATGGTAAACATGGTATCCGCCGGGGATGGTTTTTTGAAACGCGAGCGGCAAATCAGCTAACCCATCCTGATAACGTTTGGCAAGCCATCTTCTCTTGCGGTTTTGTTGATTTAATAAACTCATTTTTACCGCTAAAATCGCTGCCTGAAGTTCATCCAACCGACTATTTACACCCCGCAGACTATGATAAAACCTACGCGTTTGGCCGCCATTTCGTAAATATGTCAAAGTAGTCGCAAGTTGACGGTGGTTGGTAGTAATCATCCCTCCGTCACCGACTCCACCTAAGTTCTTGGTCGGATAAAAGCTAAAAGCTGCTAGCTCCCCCCACGATCCCAACATTTCGTCCTCGATTCGGGCTCCGTGCGCTTGGCAAGCATCTTCGATGATTTTTAACCCGCTTTTTTTGGCGAGTTTAACTATTTGGGGCATGTGGCAAGGATTGCCGTAGATATGCACCGGCACAATCGCCCGGGTTTTTCCGTCAATTTGCTTTTCTATTTCTTGGGGGTCAATCGTCCAAGTCTCGCGATCAATATCCACAAAAACCGGTATCGCCTCTTCTTCAACAATGGATAAAATAGTAAACGGCGAGGTAAATGCCGAAGTTAAGACTTTGTCACCGCTACCTATCCCCAAAACTCTTAGGCCCAGTCTCAAAGCATCGGTGCCACTGCCTACTCCCACCGCATAAGAAGTCCCTATAAATTTGGCGAATTTACTTTCAAACTCCGCCACATGTTTACCTAAAACGTAATTATTTGAGAGGAGTACCTGACGGACTTTTTTCTCAATCCGCTTGAGGGTCTTTTTATCAGGTTTGACTTGAACAAATGGTTTCATGGCCAGTAACGGTGTTTATATTTTTCGTAATATTTGAGCGTTTTTTTTAAACCGTGACTTATATCAGTCCGGGCTTTCCAGCCGAGTTTATCAGCAATCTTTTTGGTATCAGCTACATAGTTGCCGATCTCGATCTGTTTTCGGTTTCGAGGAAATGGTACCAGTTTGTATTTCCCGCGACCTAAAACAGCAATGGCTTTTTCCACAAAATCTTTAAGCGTCAGCGGCATCCCGCCCAGATTGTAGACTTCACCAGCCAATTTCTTTTGACTAGCAAGTAAAAGTAAAGCTTCCACCACATCACTTACATAGTTCACATCTCGGATTTGACTCCCGTCCCCATACAAAGCTACGGTTTGCCCATCCAATAACAACCGCAAAAACCAGTTCAAAACTCCCTGCTTGGCGTGTCGCATTTGATGTCTCGGACCAAAGGTATTGGTGAGCCTTAAAGAGGCGCTATCAACTCCATAAACCCGTTGATATAACAGATGATATTTTTCCGCCGCGATTGAATGGATCCCGTTTATATCTGTGGGTTCCTGGGGATGCTTTTCGTCAACCGGTAAATAGAGCGCTTTGCCATACTGGTTTCTGGTGCCCGCAAATATGATTTTGACCTGTTTATTATATTTCCTGGCTGCTTCCAGAAGGCAAAGCTGTGCCCGGCAGTTGATATCCAGATCCAGGTATGGGTCACTCATACTATCTACATGGGATAAAGTCCCGGCTAGGTTGAAAATCACTTCGACTTGGGGAACAATCTCCTTTAGTAGCTGTTCATTTCGCTGGTCAGCTATTTTTACCTCGACCCGATTTTTGATGGGTGAAATATTAAACATATTTCCCCCCATATTCTCAATCATGGCATCAAGTAAAGTCACTTTGGCACCGAGTTTGACCAACTTGATGGCTAAATTTGACCCGATGAAACCTAAACCGCCGGTGACTAAAACCCGCCTCTTGGCAAAGTAATTTGGTTTATTCATAGTACGAGTTCCTGCCAAAGTTCTAGCAATTCTCGGAAAACTTTGATCAGTCTGCCAAACATAAAAATTTGGCTCCGGCCGTAACTTCGGTAAAAATGGCTTACCGGTGCCTCAATTATCCGGCAGTTAGTGTTCTGGATCTTTTTGACAAGCTCCACCGTGATGACACCGCTCTCATGAGTCAGGGTGATCTGATCAAGAATGGCTTTTCTGATCAGTCGGAAATCACAGTCAACGTCTCTGATTTTGATATCAAACATGAGATGTACCAAGAGATTGTAAATATCCCCAATCACGATCCGGTACCACGGATCATGTCGCTTGACTTTGTACCCCTGGACCATGTCTACATTAGGAGTGAGTAAGGCATATAAATTTTCAAGTTCCCCGACATCATACTGAAAATCACCATCAGTATAAAACACAAATTCCTTTTGGGAAGCCCGGAAACCGGAGATCAAAGCTCCGCCGTAACCTTTGTTTTTGCGGTGCATGATGACTTTGAGAAATCTGTTTTTGGTAGAAAGTTCTTTTAAAATTTGCCGTGAGGCATCAGTCGACCCATCATCTACGACAATGATTTCAAAATCGCGGGTGAGTTTTTTGGCAGTAAGGGTCGCGAGTTCAACCATCGAGGCGATAGTCCCGGCATCATTGTAACAAGGGAAAAAAATAGAAATTGATTTGCGTTTTGCACGGGTGGCGTATGGTTTCATTTAATAAGGGCGCCTACCAAAATAACATTTATAAAATCACGCCGGATATTTGGATGAGATTCTAGACGCTGACGAACGATAGTATACGATGTATACTTGAGCGAGTCAGCAACGACGAATCTCGCCAAATAGACGCGTCAGTTTGTGAACGTTATTTTGGTAGGTGACCTAAGAGGCAGTGGATTGGAGCCCAGGGCGGGAATCGAACCCGCACTCATCCCCTTACCAAGGGGACGTTTTACCACTAAACTACCCGGGCAATTGTTTTGTCATTTTAACATATTTATCTCTGCTATAATATACAAAAAGCAGAGTCTATTCAGTTTTTACCAATACAACTTCATACATGTCATCCCCGCGCCTGCCCGCCTTTGGAGGGAAGGCGGGGATCCATTTAAATAGATTCCCGTTTTCACGGGAATGACAACTTTACTGGGAAGAACTGAATTCACTCAAAAATCATTTATAGTCTAAGGCTAAGCCTTGATGCAAGACTAAGCCTTCTTATCATCTAATTTGACTATGTACTACGTAGCTCTTGTTATCGGCGAACTCCTGATATTACTTATTCTTTCGGATCGCATTGGCAAAATCCTGTATACGATTTTTTTCCTGATTTTCCGCAGTAAAAATGCGGCTATTGGGCTTTTGACATTCATATATTTGCCGGGAACCGTGATCCATGAACTGGGACATTTATTAACCGCCGAAATACTGCGCGTCCCTACCGGCCCACTCTCTTTTACTCCGGAATTTGACACTAACAAACATGGGCAAACAGATATCCAAATCGGCTCGGTCAAAATCGCCAAAACCGATCCTTTGCGCAAATATCTGATTGGAGTAGCACCAGTTTTTGTGGGAATTTTCTTTTTGTATTTATTAGTTTGGATTTTTGAGAAGTATTGGCCCGGCATCACTGACAGTTTGCCACGTTGGCTCTTTTTGTCGCTTATCGCTTATCTCCTATTTGCCGTCTCAAATAACATGTTTTCTTCAAAAAAAGATCTCGAGGGCTTTATTTTGGTCGTACCAATCGTGATTTTTGTAATTGCCACAATATATTTTGCGGGAATTCGGATCAACCTCACTCCCCAAACAACAGAAAACTTAATACATTTATTTCAAATTCTGGCTAAAGCCTTGGGTATAGTCACAGGTATCAATATTGCAATTTTGTTATTCAATATTCTTTTTTTCAGGGGTTTATTAAAACTGTTTCATTTGCAAATCAAATGACAATTAAAGCTAAATCGATTACTGCAGGAAAAACTGCTAAACTTGATGGTGAACGTGTTGATTTTCCATTCTCACTGGATGACGGACAACCTCATACCTTAGTAGTTTTTAACATTCAAACGGATAAAGAAGTTGGAGAACCAACTGAAATAACTGGCTTTCGCCAAGGCAAGGGCGGTTTAGTTGGTAATGTATATATCGGAGAACATGGACATCCACGCATGCATCGACTTAAAGGTATTGAGTTTGAAGGATGGTAACTAGTTTGACTTAAATACTTTTAAGAAAGCTTCTTGCGGTATTTCTACCCTTCCTACTTGTTTCATCTTCTTCTTTCCTTTTTTCTGGGCTTCAAGTAGTTTATCTTTGCGCGTGCGATCGCCGCCATACAGTTTTTGGATCACATCTTTGCGAAAAGCTTTTACATCAGCCCGCGCGATCACTTGTCCGCCAATTGCTGCTTGCACGGGAACGGTAAATTGGTGCCGCGGTATGACTTCTGCCAGTTTTTCGACGAGCATTCGCCCCATACTTTGAGCCCGCTCCTCAACGATCAGTTGTGAAAAAGCATCAACACTCACATGATTTAATAAAATATCAAGCTTCACTACGCTAACCGGCTGGTAATCAAAGAACTCATAGTCAAGTGACGCGTAGCCCTCTGTAATGGATTTCAAACGGTCGAAAAAGTCGATGATCATTTCTGACAGAGGAATGAGATAGGAGAATTTAGTTAAAACTTGTTCCTCTTTAAGAAGGTTGTCATCCCGACCAAGTGATCCGTCAGCAGACGGAGAACGCGTGGAGGGATCTTTCTTAAAAGACGCTGATGAAATAGATCCCTCGACTTCGCTCGGGATGACACTTGTGTTACCAATATATTGTAAATCGATAAATTCCGCGCGCTTATCTTGGCAAAGTTGCATGATCGCTCCCACATACCGCTTCGGAGAAAAAATCGTCAGTTCCATCACCGGCTCGTATGTTTGTTCGATAGTTGACGGATCCGGGTATTCTGTAGCGGATTGGATGGTTTTTAATAGACCTAACTCCCCCTCTCCCCCTCTTACAAAGAGGGGGTTGGGGGGCGTTGCGCTCCCCTTCAACTTTATTCTATACTCCACTGTCGGTGCGGTAGCAAGAAGATTTAACCCAAACTCCCGGCTTAACCTTTCTTGAACAACTTCAGCATGAAGCAAACCTAAGAAACCGCAGTGGAATCCATGCCCCAAAGCCAAAGATGAAATCGGTTTATAGCTAAATGCGCTGTCTGACAAACGTAATTTGCCCAAAGCATCCCGCACTTCACTTACCTTGTCTGATTCAATTGGGAAAAGCCCCAGAAAAACCATCGGTTTAGGCTCTTTGTAACCGGGAAGAGGAATTACAAAAGTATCACTGGTATCAAGAGTACCACGGGTACCACGAGTATTAGTTACTTCGTTTTCTTCTCCTCGTGCTCCTGGTGATACTTGTGGTACTTGTGATACCTTTCTGTTGGCGTCACCTACGGTGACGGTATCTCCCACCTTTGCCAAGGCTACGTCTTTGAGTCCTGTAGCGATATAACCCACTTCCCCGGTTTCAAGTCCATGAGATTTAAGCATTTTTGGCATGAAATATCCGACTTCGATGGGATCAACCTCAACACCAGATGCGATAAATTGTAAGCGGGTGACGCGAGCTCGGGGAGCCCCAAAGCCGGGGTCCCCTTGTGGGTGGATTTGGGGCTGGCGAGCGGCAGGACCCACGATGATTGATCCATCCACTACCCGTACATAACACACTACTCCCTTATGTGAATCATATTGAGAAGAAAAAATCAGCGCCCTAAGTGGTGAGCTTGTCGAACCATTGGGCGCCGGTACGACCGAAACTATGGCTTCCAGCACTTGATCCACGTTAGTGCCATTTTTAGCAGAAATTGCAATAATTTCTTCTTTTCTAAACCCTAAACTACTAAGCTCACCAAGCGCTTTCGCAATCTGAGCATTTGGCAAATCAATTTTATTTATTACCGGAATGATCGTCAGATTTTGCTTGCGCGCCAGATTCAAATTGGCCAAAGTTTGGGCTTGGACGCCTTGTGTGGCATCAACCACCAAAACTGCGCCTTCACAAGCAGCCAAAGACCGGGAAACTTCATAGTTAAAGTCCACATGTCCGGGAGTGTCGATTAAATTTAGAATAAAAGTATCACGGGTATCACGGGTATCAAGGGTATCACGGGTACCACGTGTTTCCCCACTTGATACTTGTGGTACTTGTGCTACTCGTGGTACTTTATAAATCATTCTCACTGGTGCCAGCTTGATCGTGATCCCCCGTTCCCTTTCAATCGGATTTGAATCCAGAAGCTGGGCTTGCATATCCCGCATTTGAACCGTCCCCGTCATTTCAAGTAATCGGTCAGCAAGCGTCGATTTTCCATGGTCAATATGAGCAATGATGCAGAAATTTCTGATATGACTTTGATTCATTATTTAATGCGCAGTCCCGTACACACGCTCCTTGTCTGCGTGGATGTAAACCACGAGACAAGGTAAGTGTTGTACTGGGACATGAAGCCAATTTTAACACAAAAACATCATTCAGTTAGCGGAAAAACCGGTAGCAGTTGGTCTGATGGCTACTACTATCTCAATCGTTCTACTAACTATCCCAGCCTGGGATAAACGTTCTTGATGTTCAGTTGCAGTCAAATTTAGTAGAGATAAAACCTCTTTCAAGCCCTGTCTTCCTCCAGTGATTGCATGGACTGCATAGGGACGCTCGGGCGGTTTTGGTTGAATTACACTGGCCAGACTTCTTTCTCCAGACGGCGTCAGTAAAGCAATCAACCTAACATCACTTTGTATAGTATCCAAAACATCATCAATTGCGGCAAAGTCCAACCTTCCAAAACTTTGTTCGATTCCGGCAAGAATAGTTAGCATATTTTCTGGCCGGATTACCCTTTCGTGATTTTTAAGTTTAAACGCAAGCGCTTGCTTTTCTTTATTGCTAAATTGTGGTCTTTCTGACGACATAATCTGCAAATTATATGCCATTTCAAATTCGCTGTCAAAATCCAGAATAATCTTATCAGTGAAGAAAGGTGGAGTTAACCCGTCGGGTTGATTAGCCTTAAACCTCTAATCAATTCGGAAGACAACTTGAATCAAAAATTAACTTATTTTATCAGTTAAACCTAGCATTTGGTGTAACTCCGCGGGGATCAAATCGCGGTAGTGGCTCAAATATCCAGGTTCTCTAAGTGCAGCCCGAATATCATCTCCTGTATATCTTGGAGTACGTTTAAGACCTTGAATCACTGCCGCGCGTGCAAGTTGCTCTGCATTATAGTTAATAAGCCCAAGGCCTCTCCCGCCTGAAGTAACCACCCTACCGGGAGATAATAAACCGCTATGAAACCAACTATTCAATGTCTTTGTGTTTATGCCAAGAAACCAGGCTGAATCAGTTTCTGAAATAGAGTTTCCTCTTTCAAGCTGGTTTAGTAATCGACCCCTACGCAAGTATTGTTCTTGTTCCTGCTGTGTAGTCATCTGTAAATTATATCAATTTACATCAAATTGATCAAAAACCGTAGATCCGCCTTCCCTTTTGACTCTCTTAATTCTGTCTATACTCATAAATATGCAGCATTATCCAACTTAAAGATATTCATCTATGAATTGCAAGTTGAAGTGTATTTACTGTTATTGACCGACTGCTACATCGCGAACAAACACAACCCAAGGATCTGACCACCAATTATCCTCATTAGTTCCTTGTAATCTTATATATTCCTTAGCAAGTTTACCGTCAATTTCATCTTGTCCTATTGCCCAATAAAGATTTTCATCTGCCTGTGCCAATTTAATTAGAGCGCCTATTGAAACTGCATGAGCATAAGGCTCTTGTGGTTCTATGTATCCAACTACTGCATTTAGTAAATCTTCGCTAAATGGCGAATATTTACTTCGTAACTCATCAATATATGTGCGAAATAAATAATCATGTGCCATCTCATGCACGGTTAAACCTGCATAAATAGCTTGATTTATAGGCAGTCTTCCTTGAGCTTTACTCGGATCAAAATAGTCTGTATTAAATTTTAGTCTCACTCTCCATCCTCCGTCTGCTACGTAATAAGCCCCTATCGTTGCCCGGGCGTATTGAAAAGACAGGTCTTGAGAGCTGTATGTTTCAAAAAAAGATTCGTAAGCAATACCAATTCCTCCATCATTATCGTTTGGATTGTCTGCATCGACTTTATGTTTATCAAACGTGTCCATTGTAGCTGTAAAAGGTTCAAAGCCTGAACCGCGCATTTTGTCGAATAACAGATTGAGAAACTTGTCTGCGCGCTCCTGCGGCGTCGAATTTGCATCTTCTGCTTCCCAGACAAAATCCTCACTCCAATTTTGTTTTTTTATCTGTTCGCTGTCTAGTTTAATGTTTTGCACATAATTCGGAAGTGGCACCCGCCAGATCTCATCATAAGACAACAACTTTTCCAAATTGAGAAATAGACCGATTTCAGGCGTCGGCGCTGTCATGGGAGTATACGTGGGTGCTATAACATCTGGTGGACGCGGCCCAGAGCCCCCAGCACAGGCGGTTAATAAAAATGAAAGAGTCAATAACCCTTGGACAAATTGACGTCTCAAGCCTTTTTCTTCTAATGAAACAGGTTGCAAGCTCATATCTTGCATTGTAACAAAATATAGGTAGTAATATGAGTTACGCACTATGTCATTGTCCGGCTTGACCGGACAATCTATATAAATAATCTCAACAGATTCCCGCTTTCGCGGGAATGACAAAATAAGCAACAACAGACTGCGTAAGTCCTGGTAGTAATATAATAGTTGGTTTTGAAGATTAATTTCGGGGTTAACGTCTATTATTATTGTTACATCTGTTCAAGTGCCTCAATTCCTAATAGATACAACCCGTTTTTGAGGACTTGGGCTGTAGCTGCAGTCAGTTGCAAACGAAATTCTGATGTTCTTTTATCTATTCCTTTATATTTTGTATTATTTTCCTTGCTACTGTCTACTGCAAACTGCGAACTGCGAACTTCCTCGGCAAAGCCCAAGATCGTGTGTTTATTGTAAAACGTATTATATGCGCCTGCCAAATCGTAAAGGTATTTGCATAAAGCGCTCGGAGCATAAGTGGTTGCCGCAATCGTAACTACTTCCGGGAACCGCTCAACGAGCCGCAGGATATTTTTTTCTTCAATATTTAGTTTATTCGTCATTGCGAACCAGTCATCAGACTGGTGTGGCAATCTCGTTTCTTGAGCTTGAGATTGCTTCGTCGCTTCGCTCCTCGCAATGACGCCATCTTTATCACTTTCCGCTGCGGGAATGACAGATAAAGTGGCTTTTCGTAATACTGACTTGCACCTGGCATATGTGTACTGAAGGTACGGCCCCGAATCTCCGTTGAAGTTAATCGACTCTTCTATATCAAAAGCTATCTCTTGAAGTGTCCCGACTTTAAGAAATGAATATTTGATTGCAGCCACTGCGGCTTTCTCGGCGATTTCTTGAATATCTGCCTCATTTCTACTAACACCTCGTAACTCACCCTGACCCTCTCTTAACCTAAGAGAGGGAACTTCTCCCCCTCTTAAATTGAAGTGCGAGGGTTGGGGGGAGTTATTCCCCTTTTTAACAATTTTTAAAATCGCCTTTTTCGCTTCGTCCAAAAGCCATTCACCAAGTACCACATTTCCGCTGCGTGAGCTCATTTTTCCATGTTTGAGTTTGACCCAACCATAAATCAAATGCTTTTGTTGGTCTTTTTGGATATCAAGAAGCTCTTCAACTTTAAAAGTAACCTTGAAAAAACTCGCCTGCTCCGGCCCAACCACATGAACCACTTTATCAAGCTTGCCAAACTCACTAAATTCCTTTTGCGCCAGAGCCAATTCCTTAGCTTCATACGTCGGCAACCCCAAACTATTCACAAATACGCGCGTATCAAGTCCGTAAGGCTTTCCGTCAAAAATGATGGCGCCGTCACTTTCTTTTAATATTCCTTTTTTGACCGCTTCTTTAGCATCATCAACTCCTGACAAACATTCGCTTTCAAAATAAAACCGGTCATAGTGGCTGCCAACTCGGGCATAAATACTGTCAAAATAGTCCAAACTCCACTTCCTGGTACTCACCCAGAGTTCATAAACTTGATCTACTTCGACAGCTCGACCATGAACAAACTTCATGTAATCTGTAGAACTCGGCTCAATTCCTCTTTCTTTGTTAAATCTTTGTACTGCAGCATAAATCAAATAGTTGATGTCTTTGATTTCCTCTTTGGCTTTTTTTCCGTCGGCTGACGGATCCTCAAATGCTTTACTACCGGCTGCATACATTTTTCCTAAGTACTCAACTTTTTCATTGATCGATTTATTTTTAAATTCCTCAATAACCCCTCCTGCACCTCCCCTTAATTTAAGGGGAGGGTGGGTGGGGTTATAATTTTGATTTTTTCGGCCAAAGGCTGATCCGCCTTTGGCGGAGATTTTTGATTTTTGATCTTGCAAAATGCCGTACAGGCATTTTGCAATATGCATCCCTACATCACCCTGATAATTGACGCGGACAACTTCGTGACCTTGTGATTCCAATAAGCGGATAATGGATTCGCCGGTAGTAATGTTACGAAGATGCCCGATATGAAAGGCTTTGTGCGTGTTGGGATGGGCAAACTCAACCATTATTTTCTTCCATGTCTTGTCATTCCCGGCTTGACCGGGAATCTTAGATCCCCGCTTTCGCGGGGATGACATAGAAATATCCGCTGATGGCTGAGAGCTGATGACTTCAACCAAAGGCTGATCGGCCTTTGGCCGAGATGGCTGGATTGTCCCATAAGCCTCTTTCGCTTCTAGCACTTCACCAAGTGTTCTGCTAAGGGTTGAGGCTGCTAACGAGAAGTTGATAAACCCCGGAGGAGCGACTTCGATCATCTCTATATCCTGTAATACGTTAATTTCAGGTGCATGACTTGATTGCTTTTGACCACTTTGGTCAGTAGAAAGATCACTTTGCTTAGCTGCGAACTGTGAACTGCCCACTGCGAACTTACTTACTATCTCCTTCGCTATTTCTACAGGACTACGTTTCAACTGCTTTGCCAAGACCATTGCGACGTTTGTCGTATAGTCTCCGTGACTCAAATCCGCTACCCGCTCGACAATTGGAGTCACATTTTCGACTCCCAGTTGCTTAATTATTTGTGTAAGTAATAGCACTAGCTCTATTTTCACCTTGACATCTCCTTTAGCTTATGGTATAAAAATACTACCTACCCCGTCTGTTTACAGGCGGGGCTTTTTTGTGGCTATTATTTTTAGGCGTTTCGGTAAACTTCGATCTACTCCACTAAATCGCTTCATGTAATTTAAAACTGCCGCCGAATTCGCTTTGTAGGCAATTTCTAAAGAAAATCTATTAGGGAGAAATACTGCATGAACAGGTATGCCTGACTGCTTAACTACTTCAAGAGGGTAAATCAGATCTGCATCGCCAGTCATAATTATTGCTTCATCATATTTACCTAAAGACGCATCTTTAACCATATCTACTGCTAGATGTACATCTACGCCTTTCTCTTTTCCAGAAGAAGGTGAACGATGACCTTTATAAAAAATCACATTTTTAGTTGATTTGACGGATCTATAAAATTGAGCTTCAACTGTAGCCAGTTCTTTCCTTCCAGGTTTTTTGAAATTTGCTGCTATCATGTAAGAAGCATAGAAAAAAACATAAGTTACAGGAAAAACTTTGCGAATATCTTTGAGGATATCTGAAAATGGAATATATTTTTTTGGACCAAAAAGCTCATTTTGACCTGCAAAGAGGTTGGTGCCATCGACATAAAGATGAATGATTTTCTTAATATTTTTCTTTTGTTGTTTTTTTGGTTTTTTTCCAAAACGCTCTTCTTTGATCATTTCATTAGTTATATCAATACCGTGCTTTTTTGAAATCGCGAGAATCGCATCAACCATATCAACCTCCGGGATAGGAATATAACCCCATTCGTTGTCCTGAGCTTGATCTGGTAGAAAAAAATGGCTTCCCATACTGCCTTAATCATAACAAACAATTGTCCAAATTGAAAATCTAATGTTTCAAAAGATGGACTAACAAGGCTTTTTGGATATGCAGACGATTTTCAGCTTGTTGAAATACAATCGACTGCACTCCATCTATGACTTCAGAGGTGACTTCATTCCCCCGGTAAGCGGGCAGATCGTGCATAAATAAAGCATTTGGTTTAGCTTGTTGTATCAACTTAGTTGTGACTTGATAGGGCTTGAAAAAGTTTAAGCGTTTGGCTTTCTCCGACTCATCTCCCATACTCACCCAAGTATCGGTATACACAATGTCTGCTTTGTTAACTGCAGCATCTGGATCACTAAGTTGAGTAATGCTGCCACCAGATTTTTTACATAAACTGGCTCCCAATCCAACAACCTCTTCTTTCATCCAAAAGCCTACGGGACAAGCTGTCACCAAATGCATCCCCCACAAGCCTGCTGCCAAACACAAAGAATGGGCGACATTATTTTCTCCATCGCCAATAAAGGCTAGTTTTAAGCCTTTAAGCTCCCTTTTTATTTCCCAAATCGTAAATAAGTCGGCTAAAATTTGGCACGGATGCTCCCAATCGGAAAGCCCGTTGATTACCGGCACCCGGGAGTTTGCAGCCAGTTCACAAATAGTTCTATGGGCAAAAACCCTGGCCATAAGTCCGTCACCCATACGTGAGACTACTTTGGCCACATCACTTACTGATTCACGGACTCCTAAACCAATGTCAGTTGGCGCTAAATATACCCCGTGACCTCCAAGTTGCGTCATCCCAATCTCAAACGATAAGTGTGTGCGTAGACTCGGTTTTTCAAAAATCATGACTAAAGTTTTTCCCATTAAGTCTGAACGGGATTTACCCGCTCTGGTTTCTTTTTTGATTCGTGCAGCAGTCTTAAACAACACCTGCATCTCATTTTTGCTCATGTCTGTGATAGACAAAAAATGTTTCATATCTATATGCGAGGCTTGGAAGGCTTCTAGAAGGCCTTCCTAACCTCACGCTCTGATATAAGTTTCAACTGTCATTCCCGCGCAGGCGGGAATCTATTTAAATAGATCCTCGGGTCAAGCCCGAGGATGACAAAAAACGCTACCCTTGCATTTCTCTAAACGCTTTACGCTTTACGCTATACGCTATACGCTCTTTAATTGTTTCGCGAGCTTCATCTGCAAGCTATACACCTCAATAAATCCGGCACTGGCATTGACATTGAAGTCCAAGCCCTCGGTATTGGTAAAAGACGTATGGCTTAAACCAAAAACTGAATCCATCGCCACCACTTCGGCTTTACCTTTAAATAATTTGACCGTCACCTCTCCTGTGACTTTGAGATTGACGAAATCATTAAAAGCGTTGAGAGCCTGCATCACCGGATCAAACCATTTCGCACCATAACAAAGATAGCCCCATTTGATGTCCATCTCGGTTTTGAGCTGATTTAGTTCCCTGGTGTTTACAAACTGCTCAAGCGCTTTGTGTGCGGTGATAACGACATGCGCTGCCGGCAGCTCATACACTCCGCCGTTTTTGACGCCCACCAACCTGTCTTCAAACATGTGTACGATTCCTACTCCATGCGCTCCAGCAATTTTGTTAAGCTGCATGATTAAAGAGCTTAATTTCATCTCTTTACCATTTAAAGCCACAGGCAAGCCTTTATCAAAAGTTAACTTAACCAATTCCGCCTCATTAGGTGCATTTTGAGCCAAAGTATAGGTGGTCAAAAACTTCTCGACCGGACTAATCACATTTGGCTCTTCAATCTCGCCGCCTTCCCAGGTCATGCCCCACATATTGTCATCTACACTGTAGGGAAAACCTAAGGATGCCGGCACTGGAATTCCATATTTTTGGGCGTACTTGATCTCTTCATTTCTATCCATTCCCCACTCTCTGACTGGTGCGATGATCTTAATATTTGGATTAAGCGTCAAACAATACCCGTCAAGTCTCACCTGATCATTGCCCTTTCCGGTGCAGCCGTGAGCCACCGCGTCAGCTCCTGTTTTTAGGGCATATTTAACTGCATAAGCAGCCAAAACTGCCCTGCCCATCGGCGTTGACAGATGATAGTCGCCTTGATAACTCGCATTGGCTTTGATACCTTTTGAAATATAAACGTCAGCAAAATCGTCTTTGGCATCGACTACCAAAGCTTCTACTGCTCCAAACTTTAAAGCCTTATTTTTAATCGCTTCCAGATCATCTTTTTGTTGACCAATGTCCAAAGTCAAGGTCACCACTTGACACTGGTAATGATCCTGAATCCATTTGAGCATCACACTAGTATCCAATCCGCCTGAATAAAGCAGGAGAACCTTTTTCACTTCCCCCACTTTAGCTTCATAAGATGATACTTTTATATAGTTTGTTGTATTTTTCATGAAATTTCACCCCCTTTCAACACTAACTCCTCCCTGCCGGCCGGCAGGCTAACGGAGGAAATTTTCCCTCTCTTGGTAAGAGAGGGTTAGGGTGAGTTAGTATTTAATTAAACTCTTAATTACTTCTTCAAACTCCTTCTTTTCCTTTTCCACTTTATTCATCTCTTTTTTCAGCTGCTTCTCCAACTTGACCAGTCCCAAATTTCCGGTGCTACCGATATGAGTTGAAGTTTTGAGTAACTCATCAATCTCTTCTTTACTCATTTTTTGAATGCTTTTTATATCTTTTCCAATAGTTTGATAGGCTTGCCTAAAAGACATTCCTTGTGCAACTAATTCAAGCGCTTTGTGTGTGGCAAACAACTCCGGTGTCATTGATTGATATAGTTTCTGATAGTTTGGATATAGTCCTTGAACAAGTAAATTGGCAACTTGTAAACTGGATAGCGTAATTTCCAGACTTTCAAATAAGGGCTTTTTGCTATCTTGGAGATCGCGGTTATAGCCTGAAATTAGATTTGAACTTAAACTCACCAAACTCGTGTATTGACCCAAAACCAGATGTACTTTGCTTCTTAAAAGCTCTGCAATGTCTACGTTTTGCTTTTGCGGCATGATCGAGGAACCGGTGCATAAACTGGGATCTACAGTGAAATATTTCAATTCACTGGAAGTGAAAAACAAAATATCTGATGCCAGCTTATTTATGGTTTGTAGTTGTCCTATCAATCCGGAAACAACAGTCGCCTCGATTTTTCCGCGACTATTTTGACAATAAAGCGAATTTTGTTGAATTGAATGGTGATATTGTAATGACGGGTGATGCGAGCCGGGGCGACCCACAGCCGGGGTCCCCATTGTGGGTGGCTGTGGGGCTGGCGAGCAGCAGGACCCGTCATTTTGATGAGTAAATCCCAATAGCTTTGCCGTATACTCACGATCAAGCGCTAGAGGCACACCAAAGCCAGCAGCACTCCCCAACGGCGACTGATTATTTAGCCCGTAAATAATTTCAAATAGCTTGCTGTCATCTGCTAAACTCTCAACAAACGCCGCCGCCCACATGCCTACTGTCATCGGCATTGCCTTTTGCATATGAGTGTATCCGGGGATGGGCACAAATTCGTGCTCCTTGGCAAAATCCAATAAGCTTTTAGCCAGCGCTAACAGCGCCTGCCAAATCTTGAGTAGTTCGTTTTTGGTGAATAATCTCATGGCTGTAAGGACCTGATCATTGCGAGATCTACCGGTGTGGATCTTCTTCCCTACTTCTCCATAGTTGTGAGTTAAGTAATTTTCAATTTTGGTATGCACATCTTCATCCCCTTTGCTTAATGTAAAGCTCCCGCCAGAATTTTTGGCAAGTATTTCCAGCAGTCCTTTTTGCGCAGTGCCAGCTTCCTTCGCCGTCAGTAAACCAATCTTTTTGAGCCCGTAAACATGGGCCAGCGTGCCATAAACATCCCATTCCACCAGTTTTTGATCCAAGACGAGATCGCCCTCTGTTTCAAAGGCTTCAATGGTTTTATTTAGTTGTGTGTCTTTTTGCCAGAGTTTTTTCATATTTTTCTCCTTTTTCATCAAACCCACCTAAGCTTACTTTATGCCTTTATGCCTTAAATCCCAGTACAACGCTTACCTCCATCCACATCCGCCCGATCTTAGCACTCGCCTTACCTACTATTCGTAGCGCGGCTCATGCTGCGATCTTTGGCGGATTATGCATATTTAAGCCTCACTTCGGATCGGCAAAATCTGCATAAAAAAATCCCCTGATCTCCCGTACCCTTAAGAGGGTACGAGGGACCAGGGGACGTTTAAGTGGAGCAAATGATTTACAAAAATCTCAATTCTTCAATTTTTGATCTTTGAATTTTGATTTTTGATTTCGCATGCTCCGCATGCGCGTGGTGCCACCCCAAGACTCGGAAAACAAATAAAAATCCCCCGTAATAGCCTTGACGGAAGGAATGTTTTCCCTCATTTATGAAGCTTACTTATCGTCTTTCGACGGTTTTCTTCAGCTTCTGGCCGGGTACAATTCTGCACCCGGGGAGGTATTATAGTACCTCCCTCCGGAGCTCGATGAGGTTGGTATCGCCAAACGATTTGATAACCTCAATTCTCCTTCAACGCCTCCTGCATTACAGGACTTTATTCAATTATTTATAATTTACTACAGGTCGCGAAATTTGTCAAGGGCAATTGGCGCTGGGGTCAATCGCCCGCGCGTTTAAGTAATCCATCGCCGCTTGGATATCGGTTCTTCCAAAAAAGACACTGTCCCATTTCCACATGGTCAGCCCGTTGGCTCCGTTACACAAGAAATAACCTCCTGCATCTTGAATTTGTTGTTGGGTCATTTCCACTCCTTTGGTGGTTCCACCGTCA
>Ga0209211_10003313_pt1 | contig 26455 bp, 26 predicted proteins | sample RifGroA2_FD_183992 | JGI IMG/M metagenome (GOLD analysis project Ga0209211, IMG submission 183992) | Groundwater microbial communities from Rifle, Colorado, USA - Groundwater A2 (SPAdes) (version 2) | ecosystem: Environmental > Aquatic > Deep subsurface > Groundwater | place: Rifle, Colorado...
CTTTTGGGTTGGTCATGAGTGATCTTGTAAAGCGATCGTGCGGAGAGAGCTTTTTCGTCATGGTAGATTCTCTTAAGCTATTTTAAAACTTAAGATATAAGGATAACTTAAAGTCAACTATAATTTTGCAATTGGTTCCATACCTACACATTAAACCGGAAATGAAAGACATCTCCATCCTGAACATCATAATTGCGGCCCTCAAGACGGAGTTTTCCAGCGGCCTTGGCTCCTAGTTCTCCCTTATAGGCCACATAGTCCGCATAGGAGATGGTCTCCGCACAAATAAAGCCACGTTCAAAGTCTGTATGGATGACCCCTGCCGCTTGGGGAGCTTTGGCTCCTTTTTCAACGGTCCAGGCACGCGCTTCTTTTGGGCCAATTGTAAAGAAGGTCAAAAGATTTAAAAGGGCATATCCTTCCCGAATCACGCGCGCAAGTCCCGTTTCAGAAAGGCCTAAGCTTTGAAGAAATTCAGTCTTCTCCTCCTCTGAATCTAAGGAGGCCACTTCAGCCTCAATGGCTGCAGAAACAATTGCCGCCTGTCCTCCTTCTCTCTGGGCAAGCTCTTTGACCTGTTCAGTAAGGGCGTTGCCCGTAGCTGCTTCTTCTTCCGCCACATTACAAACATAGAGAACGGGCTTGCTTGTAATCAATTGCAAATGCTTTAGGATCTCCCGCTCTTCAGGAGAAGATTGAACAAAGCGTGCGGGTTTGCCTTCCTTTAATAGCTTGAGGGCCCGCTCCATTAAGGGAAACTGAGCAAGAGCCTCTAAGTCCTTTGCACGAAGTTTTTTTTCAGAGGCGGGCAAGCGTTTTTCAAGGCTTTCCATATCTGCGAGCATCAACTCCGTTTCAACAACCTCAATGTCCCGAATGGGATTGATCTCCCCCTCCACATGAGCAATATCTGGATTTTCAAAGCACCTTACCACATGAACAATAGCATCCACTTCGCGGATATGAGCTAAGAATTGGTTTCCAAGCCCTTCACCTTTGCTAGCTCCTCGCACAAGGCCAGCAATATCAACAAATTCCAGCTGGGTTGGAATAATCTTGGCCGAATTTGCAAGGCACGCGAGTTCATCGAGCCTTTTATCCGGAACGCCAACACGTCCTATATTGGGCTCAATGGTGCAAAAGGGATAGTTAGCCGCTTCAGCTGCAGCGGTTGCTGTTAAAGCATTAAAAAGAGTCGACTTTCCAACGTTGGGTAAGCCTACAATCCCACATTTAAATCCCATTTCTTTCTCCAGATGTGTGAGGGGGCGGGAGCATCTGCATGATCTTTGAAACGTACTCTTCCTTCCTTGGTGAAAGAAGGAGGTGAAGTTCATCAGCAAGGGCAACAATCAAAGAGTCAAGCCAGGCACGTTCTTGCTTTGAGAAATCAGATAGCACATAGGATATGACACCCCCCTTATGCTGAGGCCGTCCAATACCAATGCGAAGCCGCCAATACTGGGTGCCCAGATGCGTATCTAAATCCTTGAGACCATTATGGCCTCCATGGCCACCTCCTCGTTTAAGGCGAATTTTTCCGGGAAGCAAATCCAAATCATCGTGAAAAACAATAATATGTTCAGGGGTAATCTTATAAAAACGGGCTGCTTCTGCAACGGCATGGCCGGAACGATTCATATAAGTTAAGGGTTTGAAAAGAAGAATCTTTTGGTGATCGACCTGTCCCTCTGATAGAAAACCGGAAAATTTGGATTTTTCGGAAGGAAACCCATAGCTTGTGCGGATTTCGTCAATACACATAAAACCAACATTATGCCGGTTCAGTGAATACTCACTTCCCGGATTTCCAAGCCCCACCAGAAGATACATACTTTGACCTCAAAGGAGGGGCGCTTACGCCTCCCCTTCTTCTTTAGATTCGGTTACACCTTCAACAGCTTCAACAGCTTCTTCTCCTTCAGCCGGTGTCACCACTTCCTCCTCATGTTCCTTCATGACGCTTGGCGCTACAATGTTTGCAAGATCATTATCGCGCTCAGCATGAGCGGCCATCACGCTTTCAGGTAATTTAAGATCCTTGAGATGAACCGTATCATGAATCTCAAGACCAGTCAGGTCGATTTCGATATGGGTGGGGATATGATCAACGTCCGCAATTACTTCCAAATTATGGACAATAACGTTCAAAACACCACCGCGCTTAAGTCCAGGAGAGGCCGCTTCGTTGATAAAATGAATAGGCACAGAAACGGCGATTTTCTCTCCTTTTGTGACGCGAAAGAAATCCACATGGAGAGGAAGATCGGTGACTGGATGAAATTGAACGAAACGCGCGAGAGCTCTTTCCGTTTTTCCGTTGAGGGAAATTTCAAAAATTTTTGATAGAAATCCCGTTTTATGCAGCTCCTTATTCAGTTGAATGGGATTCAGGGAAAAATGAACGGGGGCATCTTTGCCGCCATATAAAACTGCAGGTACGCAACCCTCTCGACGCAAGGCACGGGCGGCTCCTCTTCCTATTTTTTCACGCACTTGAACTTCAAGTTGAGGTGTGGCTGTCATACTTAAACTCCTTCAAAACGAAACCACTCTCTTAGAAATGAGAGGGCAAAATCAAGATTCTTGCCTTTTTATATACACTATTCGAATAAAATTGAAACTGATTTTTCACCATGAATACGTTCAATGGCTTCTCCCAAAAGTGGGGCCAAATGAATTTGGCGAATTTTCGAACATTTTTCAACAGCTTCTGTTGCTAAAATACTATCAGTAACAACCACTTCCTGAAGGGGAGAGGTTTCAATTGACTCAAGAGCTGGCGAAGAAAATACACCGTGTGTAACATAGGCCCGCACAGAAAGAGCCCCCTCTTCGAAAAGAGCTTTCGCTGCATTACAGATGGTTCCTCCCGAATCCACGATGTCATCAGTAAGCAGACAATGATAACCTTTCACCTGCCCAATTACATTCATGACCTCTGAAATGCCCGGTTTTTCACGCCGCTTGTCAATAACGGCTAGACCGCAATTAAGCCTTCTTGCAAGCCCTCGCGCACGAACGAGCCCTCCTACATCAGGCGAAACAACCAAGATATTCTGATCCGGGAGGCGTTCCTGAATATCCTTCTGAAAAAGAGGAGATGCAAAAAGATTGTCCACAGGAATATCAAAAAAGCCTTGAATTTGAGCTGCATGAAGATCCACCGTCAGAAGGCGATCAGCACCTGCTGTGGTGAGGATGTCGGCAACAAGCTTGGCTGTAATGGGAGTCCTAGGGCCTGATTTCCTGTCTTGTCGAGCATAGCCAAAATAAGGGATGCAAGCCGTAATACGACGCGCAGAGCCGCGTTTCAGGGCATCCATCGTAATCAACAATTCCATCAGATGATCATTTGCTGGCTTGCTTGTAGACTGGATCGCGAAAACGTCCTCCCCCCGTACATTTTCTAAAATCTCTACAAAAATCTCATGGTCCGCAAAATGCCGAATAGTCGCCTTTGTTAGTGGAGTATTAAGAGTTTTAGAAATCCCTGTGGCAAGAGGAATGTTACTATTACAAGCGATAAGCTTCATGGATTTAACATTGTTTCAGTTTTTGTAACCCTACCAGGCCCTCCACCTTCTGTAAATGGGGAACTTGTTCATTTTTGCACCCGGTCCATCTTTCTTGCGTTTGGTGCAATGAAGGGCTTGCTTGGGTTCCGCTATCCATTAGCGACAGGATGATTCGGGGTTTGAACTTAACTGGAAAGAGACCTTGTGATTATTCATTTTGTGGGAAAGGTCTTGTCAAGCCAAGGCTTTAAAATGCCAATCAGGCAGACAATAAAAACGGGCCAGATTAAGACCATGAGGCAGAAATAAAAAAGGGTCAGAACAAAAATGGGGAAAGAAGTCTTATGAATCCAAACATGACTTTGCCCAAGTCCAACCAAGAAAAAGGAAAAAAGGAAAATCACTGTGAAATTTTTGCCAATAACGCCTAAGATTTCAACACCAAAGAAGGCAAGAAAAAAAGAAAGTCCTAAGAAAAAGGAGAGGTATTTTGGGGCTAGGAGGTCTTGAAGAGAGGGGGAGGTGCGAAGGTTGCGGTGAAAACGGACAAGAAGACCTTGAGCCAGAGCCCCATTGATGAGCATCATCAATGACCAAGAGAAGGCTAAAAAGCCAGGTAAAAACGGGAAAAGCGTTAGTAAGACAGGCTCGGCTCCCTTCATCGTTCCTTCAGGATCAAAGGCTTTAAGAAATTTAGCGATAAAAGAGCTGGGGGTTTCTCCAAATGTAAAGTAAAAATAGAACCCTAAAGAGAGGGCCATGACCAAAGTTGAAGCTAAGGTCAAATCCCTTAAGAGGTATGAGGCTGGATACCAATACGTTTTGTTTGCTTTTGTTTTGTGGAGTAGGACTCGATTGACCAAGAAAATGGGCCCGAGGGCGGATAAAATGAGAAATTCACCCCCTGAAAAAAGTCCCTCCACCATAAAAACAAGGCTTGAGGCAAAGATAGCTGCTCCATAAAGAGGATAAGGGCCCACACCTAAACCAATTAAGAAGAGGGGCAGGGTGCCCAGATATGACACGAACACAAGGCCTGGATGGAATACAACATGAGAAAATGAAAGGGTGGCACTCAAAAGGCCACCCACAATTACCATCCCCCAATTGGAAGTGCTCGTCATCAGCCTTAATCAAGTAGATAGGGCATAAGGGCTAAAAAGCGGGCGCGCTTAATGGCTTGGGCGAGCTCACGTTGTTTCTTTTGAGAAACTGCTGTGATGCGGCTTGGGATGATCTTTCCGCGCTCTGTTGTGAACTTTTGTAAGAGTTTCACATCCTTATAATCGATTTTTATCGCATCCTGCCCGGAGAACGGGCAGGTCTTGCGACGGCGAAAGAAAGGCTTACGGGTTGTTGGAACATTGCTCATTCTTTGTCTCCCTCTTCATCGTCGTCTTCTTTGATTTTGTCAAAGGAGGCATAAGGGTCTTGTCCTTCAAAAGGCTCAAAGGCACGTTCGCGGGTGTGCTTGGTTTGCATGAGAGGCGAAGGATTGACATCTAGTTCTTCGACTTTTACGGTTAAAAATCGCAAAATATCTTCATGAAGTCGCATTTGTCGCTCCATTTCCTTGACAGCTGTCGGTGGTGCGTCAACATTAAAAAGAACATAGTGTCCTTTGCGGTTTTTCTTAATGGTATAGGCAAGGTTACGGAGGCCGCAAAACTCAGTTTTGGTCACTTCACCCTGACCTTGGGTAAGAATATCGGTCATACTGATCGCCAAAGCTTCAACCTGGGCAGCTGAAAGATCTTGGCGCGCAATAAAGACGGTTTCATAAAACGCCATCGTAATTTACTCCTTATGGCTAATCGTGAAAGACCCCATGCCCTTCACAAGCCGGGCACGCCGGCAAAGAGTTGTCTCTTTCATAAAGAAGATATCTGAAAAAGGCAAGAAGGATTGTAACTTAACAATTTAATGAATATATAAGTGTTAGGGAGTTGCGCTATTGTTTGAGGTTTATTTTTGGCCTTATCATTTGTAGAATGAAGGTCGAAAGTAAAGAGATGAAGATTTCCCTATAGGAGGAGAGGCTGTGCAGTGGGATAGGCTAAAAACTTTTTATTACGTCGCGAAATTTGAAAGTTTTACAAAAACAGGGCAACATCTTAATATCTCCCAGTCTGCAATTAGTCGCCAGATTATAGATCTCGAATACCAGGTCGGGCATAAGTTATTTAAAAGATTGCCAAAACGCTTGGCTCTTACCAAGCAGGGAGAACTTCTTTTCCAAAATACGGAAAAAATGTTTATCTTTTCTGAACTTGCGCTTTCGCAAATCCAGAATGAACTCTTAGAACCCCAAGGCGATTTAAGCCTAGGAGCCAATGTAAATCTTGTCGAAACGTGGCTTTATGCGGTTATTCCGGACTTTTTAAAACTCTATCCAAAAATAAATTTATCAATATTTTCTAAAGATGCACCTCTCGATGTAGAGTCTCTAGAAGTTCATGTGGCGCTTCAACCCTATATTGAGGATCAACCTGAACTTATTCAAAATTTTCTTATGAGTTGGCAACGCAAACTTTATGCTAGCAAAGAATATCTTCAGAAACATGGAACTCCCCGGACAGCTAAAGATCTTGAGCATCATCGTTTGATTGGATTTGGCCCTGAAAAAATTCACCTTTTTGATAATATTAACTGGCACTTAAAACTGAGTGGGGCCAACAATTGTGTGCAGAAGCCTTACGTTAGTGCGAATTCTCTTCGGACGTTATTTCATTTAGCTACAAATGGATTTGGTATTATCTCCTTTTCACAAGAATCTCCTTTGCTCAAAGGATCTCCGCTCATTGAGGTTCTTCCTGACATTCCTGGCCCAAACATTGATATTTATTTTACGTATCCTGTGCAACTCAAAGGCATCAAGAAAATTGATGTGTTGGAAAAATATCTTCAGGCCCATGTTAAAGAACATCACCGAAAATTTAACAATTCAGGGGACATTGAAAAAAAACAAAAAGGTGAAATTATAGAGGGTTGAAATATAAGATTTTTTCTCAGTCTAGATTTTAGAATAATTATGATATACATATAAAAATAAAAACCGGAGGAATCATTATGAAAAAACAAGGGAAGAATTTTATAGCCGCTTTTATTGGAACCGCTCTAGAATTTTATGATTTTGCTCTGTTTGGGTTGTTAGCGCCCGTGTTTTCAACTCACTTCTTTCCCAAAGAAGACCCTATAGCAGCTTTAATTGCAAGTTATAGCATTTTTGCCGCAGGCTTTTTAATCCGCCCTCTTGGGGGGATTGTTTTTGGCTATATTGGCGATACTTTCGGACGAAAGAAAACAATGGTCATCTCAATTATTGCTGTCGTCCTTCCGACAAGCTTGATAGGCTTATTGCCTACTTATGCTCAAATAGGTCTGCTTTCTCCTGTTGCCTTGTCATTGTGCCGTTTATTACAGGGTTTATGTGCTGGAGGAGAGTTTAGTGGAGCCGCCATTTTCGTGATTGAACATGCTAAAGAAAATCGAAAATACTTTTCTGGCAGCCTCGTAACCGCTTCCTCAGTGATCGGAATGTTAGCTGCATCAAGTATGGCTTCTCTTTGTGCTCTTGAAGCCATGCCAAGCTGGGGCTGGAGAATTCCTTTCCTTTTAAGCCTTCCAATTGGGCTTCTAGGGTTTTATATAAGGAAAAACACCGAAGAAACGGCTGTTTTCAACAAGGCACAAAAAGACAAGAAAAAAGAAGGTCAGAATTTCTTCTCTCTTATAAAAAATAATTTTATATCCGTCTTAATCACTTTTGGTATAGGAAGCTTCATTGGAGTTCTGTATTACGTTCCATTTGTATTTATGGGGCACTACCATACGCTTGTGACGTCCCTTCCCATATCAACAACCTTATTTGTGATTACCTTAGGCCTTGTTGTGTATATGCTTTGCCTGGCTATGGCGGGTTATATGGCGGACAAACTTGGCCCTCAAAAAGTTATGTTAACAATTGTCTTGGCAACGGTTGTTCTTGCTTATCCCGCCTTCTGGTTGATAAATTCAGGGCATTTTTCTTTGGTTATTCAGGGCGAATTAATTCTTGCAATATTGGCAGGTTTGTTTGTTGGGCCTGCAAATGGCCTCACAGCAAGCCTGTTTGATGTTAAGGGGCGGTGTCGAGGAGTGTCTTTTAGTTTAAGTTTGGGGATTTCGTTGTTTGGGGGACTGACGCCTGTTTTCCTTGTTCATATTATTAATCAAACACAGGTCCTCATGTGGCCTGCGATGTGGATGGTCTTTGGGGCTCTTATTGCGGGACCTGCGGTGTTGGCCTCAACAAAAACACAGAAAGTAGTTTCTCTTAACATAAATTCTGCTAATTCGTATGCAACTTAAGAAATGAAGCCTGCTATCACAGGCTTTTTTTACCATAAAGGATTGAGTGGGCTTTTGAAGCAAACGTTGTGAGAGAAACATCTTCTCCTGCTTTTCCTAAAAAGCTCATTCCAAAACAACCCCTTATGTTAACGTTTCGAAGGGGCAGGGTTATTTCTGGAAAACCGCTGAGAGCTGCAACGCAAGTATGACGCGAGGTTTTTAGGGCAAAGTCTTTGAGGTGTGATAGAGAACTCGAGAGGAGGGGGGCAATGTCGTGGACTGTTGGAAAGACAACCACATCTTCTGGCTCCAAGCCATCATCCATAAAGGTTTGTATTTCTTTTTGCTGAAGGAGGGCCCGTTTATATTCTTCAGTGGAAATAGAACTGGCCAATTTAAGCCGCTCACTAATCAGCTTCCCAAAGGTTGGGGTCGTCTTTAAAATCCAGTCCTTATGGACATTCCAGAGACCGTACATCGCAATGGTTCTAATAACTGTACTCCACTGAGTCAAGGTCTCCTCATCGAGGATAAATGGCGAAGATGAGGATGTTAATCCTTGAAATTCCGTTAGTTTTTCTTGAAAAGATTGTTTGAGCGTTTCTTCTAAAGAATTCACTAAATATGGAATGATTCTGAGGCGAGAAAACTCTCGCTGTTCTTTTATTCCGTAAACATCAAGGACTTGCGCAATAATATCAGGATGTCGCGCAAAGACCCCCACCGTATCTAAGTGAGGAGAGATGGGCAAAACCCCTGTTGTTGGGATTCGATCAAATGTTGGGCGAAGCCCATAGATGCCACAAAAGCTTGCAGGTGCTCTTACGGATCCGCTGGTATCCGCGCCAAGAGCAAAGTCTATAAGATTTGCAGCCACAGCTGCAGCAGAGCCACTTGAAGAACCGCCTGGGACACAGTTGGGTGAGTAAGAGTTGATAGGAGGGCCATAGTGCTCATTAAGTCCAAAGAGACTCCCTCCCAATTCATCGGTATGTGTTTTTCCGACTAAGATTGCTCCTGCCTCTTGCAAAATTGTTACGGCTTGTGCCGTTTTGACCGAAGGGGCTATTTGAGCAAAATAGTCAGGATTTCCTGCTTGGGTACGAAACCCCTTAACATCAAACACATCTTTAACAGCAAAGCGATAGCCTTTGAGAGAATTATTCTTAACTTCAATGGACAGGGGAGGAATAAACTGGGTAAAAGCATTAACGGAATCTATAATTGGAGGCATATACTTATGGCACTTTCTTCTTTGTTTAAAGCAATTTCCAAAGGCAACGTAGTCATTTTTTATTAATGTTTTGTCTCAAACAATTACGTAAATGTAAAGTCTAAACCTCTGAGAGCGGATATCTTTTTTCCCCCAAGGCGCTATTGTAAGGTATTGAAAAATATCATTTCTAGCCCTCCTTATTCCAAAAATGTATATCAACCATATCAAAATAGTTCTTTTAAAACCTTCCGCGATAAAATAAAGTAAAAATAAGTTCGAACAAGTAATTTAAATGTTTTTTATTTGTGTTATATAAGTTGTTGGTTGCTTCCCTGTAAAGCCTGGCAGAGTGTTCTGTATAGCCTCAAGAACACTCTGCAATTTTCCAAAGGTCACTGCCGTTCATAAGTTCACACACAACTCATGTGGGGAATTGACATCCATAAAAGGGATGCCTTAATATAATCCTTGTTTAATAATGGAGTAACCCCATGGCCTATTTTCGATTTAGAAGCGGGAACATAAAGCATATTCACTTTTTGAACCCACTGGAAAATAGGAAATTATTATGTCGAAAACGACCCTTGTAAAAAATACTTTAAAAACCCTTCTTCTCTCTCTTTTGCTGACGACACCTCTACCTGCAGAATCTCCTCCTAAAAAGATTGCGATTACGCAGTATGTTGAGCATGTCTCAGCCGATGCTGTGAGGCGCGGCCTTATTGAAGAGCTGGCGCGTAAGGGCTTTAAGGAAGGTAAAAACCTAACTATCGTCTTTGAAAATGCACAAGGAAACGCGGGAACCGCAGGGCAAATTGCCCGTAAATTTATAGGATTAAACCCGGATGTTATTGTGGGCATTACAACGCCTTCAGCGCAAGCAATCGTCAAAGCAGTGGGACAAGGTTCTCTTCCCATTGTTTTCAGTGCAGTAACAGATCCTATTAAGGCGGGGCTTGTATCATCTCTTACACATCCTCAAGGAAACGTAACTGGAGTTACGGATGCGCCTCCCATTAAAGAGCAAATTGCCTTCTTAAAAAACCTTCTTCCCAAGGCTCATACGATAGGGGTTCTTTATAATCCAGGAGATAGTGGATCTGCCTCCTCCCTAGAGGCCATCCGAAAGGAAGCTGAAAGGCAAAGCCTAAAACTGATTGAGGCAACGCCTTTTAAGTCATCAGATATTCAGGCGGCAATTCTTCAACTTGTTGGAAAAGTGGACGCCATTTATGTGCCCCTTGATAATATGATTGTATCAGCCATGGGATCCGTTTCTGCTTTGGCTTTAAAGCATGATTTGCCTCTTTTTGTGGCAGACAGCGGCTCTGTTGAGGCGGGGGCTTTGGCATGTCTTGGTTATAGTTATAGTCAAACAGGCCATAAAACAGGCCAAATCGTGAGCGAAATCCTGCGCGGGAAAAACCCTTCCGAGATTCCCGTTGCTTCTCCTGGGAGAACGGATATATTCATCAACCAAGATGCACTTGAGAAATTAGGACTTTCTCTTCCTGAGGCAGTTCGTGCTCAAGCACATTTTTATTAGAATAACGGAGTAATTTACGTGAATTTAATTCAATTCATGGGGGCCGTAGAACTTGGTCTTTTGTATGGTCTTGTTGCGATGGGTGTGTGGTTATCCTTTCGCATTCTCGATTTTCCGGACTTAACGGTGGATGGTAGTTTTCCCCTGGGAGCTGCAGTGTGTGCGATTCTTATTGTTTCGGGTGTGGATCCTTGGGTAGCTACCTTTTGCGCGATCTTAGCAGGGATGCTCGCGGGGCTCACAACGGCCTGGATTAGTGTGCGCTGGAATATCCTCCATCTTTTAGCCAGTATTTTAACCATGACAGCCCTTTACTCCATCAATTTGCGGATTATGGGACGCCCAAATATTGCCCTTTTGGGAGAGAAAACCATCTTTTCAGCGCTTGAGGATCCAGCCTTGCGCAGTCTTTTTACAATGCCTTTCGCTATGTTTATCCTGTCAGGAGTTGTTTTGGTTTTGCTCTATCGCTTTTTAATGTCTGAAAAAGGCTTAGCTATACGGGCGACGGGTGCGAACTCACGTATGGCTAAGGCGCAAGGGGTTGCTGTGAATCGAAGAATTCTCTTTGGCATCTCCCTCAGCAATGGACTTGTGGCTCTTGCGGGCGCTCTTTTTGCTCAAAGCCAGGGATTCGCTGATGTAACCATGGGGGTAGGAACTATCATTGTGGGCCTTGCTGCTGTGATTGTTGGAGAGGCGATTTTTAATCCGCGAATAATTCTTACGGCTCTCATTGCTTGCGTTTTTGGATCCATCTTTTACCGTTTAGCTATTGCGATGGCCCTTAATGCTGGATTCTTAGGCTTGCAAGCTTCCGATCTCCAGCTTGTCACTGCTGTTATTGTGGGAATTGCCATGGTGACTCCTAAGCTTCGGGCAAAGATTCTTGATTTTGCCTCATCAGGGAGGTAGCCATGATTCGTATGACCGATCTTCATGTGACCTTTAACCGTGGCACAGCGATGGAAAAAAAAGCTCTGCGGGGGGTGACTTTAGATATAAAAAAGGGCGATTTTGTCTGTGTGATTGGAGGCAATGGCGCAGGAAAAACAACCCTTTTAAATGCTCTTTGCGGGGATGTTTTTCCTGAGAAAGGAAAAATCTCCATTGATAATAAGGATGTTACCAATCTCTCCACCTGGCAGCGGGCACCTTATGTAGCTCGGGTTTTTCAGGATCCAATGGCAGGAACATGCGCGAATCTCACCATCGAAGAAAACTTGGCGTTGGCGATGGGTAGAGGCGCTAAGCGAACCTTTAAAATGGCTCTCAACAAGGAGCATCGAGACAAATTTAGAGCCCAGCTCAGTCGTTTAAAACTTGGTCTTGAAAATCGTCTTCAAGACCCCATAGGAATGCTCTCTGGGGGTCAAAGGCAAGCGGTAAGCCTTGTTATGGCCGTTCTAAGGCCCATGAAAATCATTGCTCTTGATGAGCACACAGCAGCTCTTGATCCTAAAACAGCGGCGTTTATTCTTGAGTTGACTCATGAAATTGTTGAGGAACATTATCTCACAACGTTAATGGTTACGCACAGCATGCACCAAGCCCTTGAGCTTGGGAATCGAACCCTTATGCTGCATGAGGGCCGCGTTGTGTTTGATGTGGAAGGCGAGAAAAGGCGTGGTCTTAAGGTTTCTGATCTTCTTGACCTTTTTCATCAGGCAAGTGGCCTTGAGCTTGATGATGATAGTTTATTATTAAGCTAAGGAAGTCAGTTATGCCCCATGTCGTCAAAGAGGGATGTATAAAGTGCAAGTATATGAAATGCGTTGAGGTGTGCCCCGTCGGTTGCTTTCATGAAGGCGAGAGCATGCTTGTGATCAATCCCGAAGAGTGCATCGACTGTGGTGTGTGTGTTTCCGAATGCCCCCTTGATGCAATTTCGTCTGATACAGAGCCCGGCATGGAAAAGTGGGTTGAACTTAATGCAGAATATGCCAAAATTTGGCCGCACCTTACCTAGAAATGAAACATTCCTGAAACAACTGTTCCAAATCTTGTTTCACGGAACGTCATGGCGTGAAACAAAGAAAATTTTAGTGCATTTCTATTGACCGTGAAAGAGTTTAGCGCTATTCATTATTTCATTATAGTAATTTAAGGTGTTAGAAATGATAGCGTCTTCTCTTTTTCGTATATTCCTTCTGTTTTTTCTCGTTTTTCCATCCCTTCTTTTAGCAGTGGGTTCAGATCATGAGGACGTTCCCCCCTCTACCCCTCAAGAATCAAGTAAAGTTGCGCATAGCATTAAGCAGAGAACAGATGATAAAGACAAGACAATCCCACCGCATATAAGCAACCTCGCACACGAAATACGAAACCACCTACAAGGAATTTTAGGTGGGCTCGAACTTATTAAAGCAGAGTCTTTGTCTCCAGAAGATTCGAAACACTTGCAAACAGCCATAGCCTCTATCCACACGCTTTCAGGATTGGCAAATCGTCTTTTAGACACATCAAAGCTCGAGGCGGGCCAACTCAAGTTAGAGGAAACCAAATTCCCGCTTCGTAAGAAGGTTGAGGAAGTTAGGAATATTTTATCCTCTCAAGCAAAAGAAAAAGGAATAACACTTAACCTCTCTATCAACCCTGGAATACCAGATTTTATTATAGGTGATCCCCTATGGTTACACCAGATCCTTTTCAATCTAACTCACAATGCGATTAAGTTTACAGATAAGGGGAGTGTAACCATTCAACTTGATGGCATGAATGATGCCGATCATTTTATGCTGAATGGAAAAATCATAGATACAGGCAACGGTATCTCACCTGAAACACAAAAGACACTCTTCAACCCTTATGTACAGGCAGATAATTCACATGGAGGGACCGGCCTAGGATTGTATCAAACAAGGAAATTGTGTCGATTAATGGGGGGAGATGCTACCGTTTCAAGTGAGGGAATTGGCAAAGGATCAACTTTTAGCTTTAGCTTTCGGGTAAAATTAGGGCTGAAAGATTCAGAATCTCCAATAGAAAACTCTTCTCTTATAAAATCAGCTCCAAAGCTCGAGGGAAGAAAAGTTCTCGTTGTCGATGATGATGTACTCAATCAAAAAATTTTAACAAATTATTTATCTCAAATTGGGGGTGTTGTTACGACAACATCGAGCGGTCAAGACGCTATAGATGCTCTCAAGGAAAAGTATGATCTTGTTCTAATGGATGAGAAAATGCCTGGGGAACTAAGTGGTTCACAAGCCGCTCAAAAGATTCGGGATTCTAACAAGAATCTTCCTATCATCCGTGTGTCAGGAGATGACACAAATCCCGTAGGCATGGCATGGAATGGTTTCTTAACAAAACCGCTAAAAAAAGAGGCTTTGTATGCAGAAATTCAAAAGTGTTTGATGAATTTAAATAATAATACCGCCTCATCTTCCTCTTCTCATAGTGGGAATGATGTTACGGAGCATAAATAGGGGATCAGGCTTTAAGTCGTATCAAGTGCTTTTCCAGTTGTTTATTTTCCTCAAAGTTGCTAGAAAAAGAAAAGTCGATCGATCTGAGGATTTAACAAATGGAAATTATTCTTTTACAACGCGTCGAAAAGCTTGGGAAAATGGGGGATGTTGTTAAGGTTCGCTCTGGGTATGCCCGCAATTACCTTCTTCCTAAAAAAATTGCGCTCAGAGCCACAAAGGAGAATCAAGCTCATTTTGAAAGGGAAAAGGAAGCTCTTGAAAAGCTGAATCAAAAGCATGTCAAAGAAGCTGAAGCCATTGCCAAAGCTGTAGCTGGTAAGATGATCACCCTCATTCGCCAAGCCAGCGAGGGCGGCCAGCTCTATGGATCCGTGGGATCTCGAGATATCGCAGAGGGTTTGAAGAACGAGAAAATTACAAAACAAGCCATTAGAATGCTTCACCCCATCAAAACGATTGGCATTCATGCGGCAAAGGTTCAATTGCATCCTGAAGTTTCCGTCGATATAAGTGTTAACGTTGCCATGTCAGAAGATGAAGCAAAAATCCAAGAAAAATCTTTGGAGCAAACTGGCGAAAACACGGGGAAAAAATAGCGCCATACCTTCCACTTTTAAAACCTTACTAGGGATTGTCACATGGGCACGGCTCTTGAACCATTAATGAAACCATCTCTATCCCTGGACTCTCTCGAGCGCCTCCCTCCACAAAGCATTGAAGCCGAACAAGCTTTACTGGGAGCCCTTCTGCATAATAACCTTGCCTTTGAAAAGGTTTCAGAATTTCTCCGCCCAGACCACTTTTGTGACCCCGCCCACGGCCGCATTTATGAAGCAATCTCCCAACTTATTACGCGGGGGCATTGCGCCGATCCTATTACCTTAAAGGAATATTTTGACCGAGATAATGCCCTTTCGGATGTCGGTGGTGGCCAATATCTTGCAGAACTCGCAGCCTCCGTCGTTTCCATCATTAATTCGGAAGATTACGGTCGAAAGATTTATGACTTTTACCTGAGACGCCAGCTAATTGATGTGGGAGAAGGCATCGTGAATGAGGCCCATACCCACGATCTCGATATCTCTGCCACGAACCAAATTGAAATCGCGGAGAAGAAGCTCTTTGATTTGGCCACCGTTGGGCAACAAGAGCGCGGACTTGCTAGCTTTTCCACGGCTCTTAAGGAAGCCCTCGTCAGCGCAGAGGTTGCCTATAAAAGAGACAGTCATGTCGTGGGTGTCACAACAGGTTTTAAAAAGGTGGATGAATGCTTAGGAGGGTTTCACCCTTCCGACCTGATTATCGTTGCCGGACGTCCCTCCATGGGGAAAACAGCTCTTGCAACAAACTTTGCCTTCAATGCAGCCCAGGCCACCCTTGAAAAAAATGAGGGAGCCGCGGTTGCTTTCTTTTCCCTTGAAATGTCTGCAGAGCAACTGGCCAATCGTATCCTTGGGCAAGAAACGGGACTTTCTTCTGACCTTATACGTCGGGGAGACATTGGAAAATCAGACTTCCCAAAACTTGTTGAAGTCTCAAACCGCCTTAATTCACTGCCCTTTTTTATTGATGATACACCTGGGCTCAGTGTCGCAGCTCTTCGTACCCGCGCCCGCCGTCTGAAACGCCAAGAAGGGCTGGGCATGATTATCATTGATTATCTCCAGCTTCTCACAACCCCTGGAAAGAACCGCGCTGAGAATCGCGTTCTCGAGCTATCCGAAATTACTCGCAGCCTCAAGGCCTTAGCCAAAGAACTTAATGTGCCAGTCATCGCTTGCTCCCAGCTTTCGCGCGCCGTTGAACAGCGTGATGATAAGCGTCCTCAGCTTGCTGACCTCCGTGAATCGGGATCTATCGAGCAAGATGCAGACGTTGTCATGTTTGTTTTTCGTGAGGAATATTACCTCTCCCGCAAAAAACCCACGGGAAACGACGACAAGACAATCGAATGGGAAAAGGCTATGGCAAAGGTGGCCAATATCGCGGAAATCGTCATAGCAAAACAACGGCACGGCCCTATTGGAACGGTTCAATTACATTTCGAAGGGAGACTCACCAAATTCTCTGACCTTGCAGACACAGCTTATCTTGCGGCAAACTATGGCTAAGCCTCCATTTCCCCACCCCCCATCTATGTCTTTAGCGCTGCTTATCGATCTCGATGCGCTGGCCCATAATTATCGCACCCTTCGCTCAGGCCTAAAAAGGGGCACCCATTGTGGGGCTGTATTAAAGGCTAATGCCTATGGCATGGGGGTCAGGGAAGTTTCCATGCGTCTTTACCAAGAAGGCTGTCGCCATTTCTTTGTGGCTCATTTATCAGAAGCCATTGAATTGCAGTGTTTTGTTCCCAAAGACATCTACATCTATGTGCTGAACGGCCTCAGAAAAAGGGAGGAGAAGGTTTACGGCCATTACAACCTTATCCCAGTTCTTGGAAATTTAGACCAAATTCAAAGGTGGAATGCCTTTTCCAAAACACAAAAAGAGTGTTTCAAGGCTGCTCTTCACTTTGATACGGGCATGACACGCACAGGTCTTCCTCCAAAAGACGTCGCAAAGCTTGAGCTCTCTGATTTTTCAAACACAGAGATCCTATGCATTATGAGTCATTTGGCCTGCGCTTACCAAGCGCCGCACACAATGAATGAAACGCAACGCGATCTTTTTGATAAGCTTCGCAAGCGTTTCCCCTTTGCCCTTGCAAGCCTTGCAAACAGTGGGGGGTTCTTTTTAGGGCCAAAATATCATTATGACATTGTGCGGGCAGGCCTCGCCCTTACGGGATCCTATGCGGCCATTTTTCAAATCAAGGCCCCTTTAAAGCCCGTTATAAAAGCCTATGCTCAAATCCTCCAACTCAATGAAGTTTCAGCTGGCGATTCCATTGGTTATGATGCAACATTTATTGCTTCAAGGGCTTCTCGAATTGCAACCTTAGGTGTAGGCTATGCAGATGGATATTTGCGGAGTCTTAGCAATCGAGGAGAAGTGTATTTTTCGGGCACACGTGTTCCTGTGGCGGGGAGAGTTTCCATGGACCTCATGACCATTGATGTCACCGATATCCCCTCAAGTAAAATTAAGGCAGGGGACTGGGTTGAACTTTTTGGTGACAACCTTTCAATTGATGCTGTGGCGGAGAAGGCTGGCACTGTCCCCTGGGAACTTCTTACATCCCTAGGCCCGCGCTATGAACGGTTTTATCTTAGCAATCAACATGAACAAGAGGTCGCATAATGATTTGGGCTCTTTCAAGTATCGGGCGAGTGTTTTTTGACTTTTTGGCTTCAACGGGCCGCCTTACCCTTTTTTTGGCGCATGCCCTGATTCAGGGCTTCACGCCCCCCTATTATCTGCGCCAAATGGTGCGCCAATTTTGGGAGATCGGTTATTTATCTCTGCCTGTAGTAGGATTGACTGCTCTTTTTACAGGAATGGTTCTTGCGCTTCAAAGCTATACCGGTTTTTCGCGTTTTAATGCGGAAGGTGCTATTGCGAGCGTCGTTGCCCTTTCCATGACGCGAGAGTTAGGCCCCGTACTCGCAGGCTTAATGATTTCAGGACGTATTGGAGGCGCCATGGCTGCGGAAATTGGCACCATGCGCGTGACAGAACAGCTTGATGCTCTGGTAACCCTTTCGACCAATCCTCAAAAATATCTCATTGCACCGCGTTTACTTGCGGGTGTTACCATGTTGCCCCTTCTTGTTTTAATCGCTGATATCATTGGAATTTTTGGGGGATATGTTGTCAGTATCTACCGCCTAAATTTTAACCCAGCTATTTACATCAAACAAACCATGGACTTTATTCAGCTCGGCGATGTAACCTCGGGCCTTATTAAAGCAGCCTTTTTTGGATTTATTATTACCTCCATGGGCTGCTACCATGGCTTTAACTCAAAGGGAGGAGCCCAAGGTGTGGGTAGAGCTACAACCTATGCGGTTGTCTCTTCATCTATCCTGATCCTCATTACCAACTATTTTCTGACAGCACTCCTCTTTTAGGACAGTTTTCCATGACACCCAAATTCACACTCGAAAATCTTTATAAAAGCTTTGGAGATAAGCACGTTCTCCAAGGCGTAGATTTAACCATCTATCCTGGTGAATCTGTTGTCATTATTGGCGGCTCTGGGACAGGAAAATCCGTCCTTCTTAAATGTCTTTTAGGCTTGATTCCTGCGGACCGAGGCAGTCTTAAAATGGATGGAAAAGAAATTATTAAGGAATCCGCCGTTGAAAATGAAGCCCGCCTTAAAGATATTGGCGTTATGTTTCAGGGCTCAGCCCTCTTTGACAGCTTAAAAGTATGGGAAAACGTAGCCTTTCGGCTTATCAATGCCCAACATATGGAGCGTAAAAAAGCCAAGAAAATTGCCCTTGAGAAGCTGGCGGCCGTTGGCCTTACAGAAAAGGTGGGGGAACTTTTTCCTGCTGAGATTTCTGGAGGAATGCAACGTCGCGTGGCTTTAGCTCGTGCCATTGCAACCCAGCCTCATATTCTCTTTTTTGATGAGCCCACCTCAGGCCTTGATCCCATCTTCAGCAGTGTCATCAATGATCTCATTCGTAAATGCGTGAATGACCTTGGGGCAACGGCACTTACCATTACCCATGACATGAACAGCGCTCGTCATGTAGGTGACCGTATTGCCATGCTCTATGGGGGGAAAATTATCTGGTGCGGTCCCGCAAAGGATATCAAGGAAGCCGATAATCCTTATGTCCAACAGTTCATTCAAGGCCTCTCCAAAGGCCCCATCCAACTTGAAACCGATGTACGAGATGTAGCGTAATGTCTAAGGGAGCAACTCATTATGTCTGCCAATCCTGCGGCAGTTGCTTTCCCAAATGGTCTGGAAAGTGTGAGGGCTGCCAAGACTGGAACACCCTTGTTGAAGAAGCAACTCTAGATGCCTTTCAAAAGAAAACGACCCTCAAAGCTCAAAAAATTAATTTTTCCTCCCTTGAGGACGCCTCCCCTCCCCTTTCTCGTTTTTTATCAGGTATGAATGAATTTGATCGTGTCTGCGGTGGTGGCCTTGTTCCAGGGTCCGTGTTGTTAGTAGGAGGAGATCCCGGGATTGGCAAGTCCACCTTGTTGCTGCAGGTGGCCGCACTTATGAGCGCCAAGACGCGCTGTGCCTATATCTCGGGCGAGGAAGCAGCCGATCAAGTCCGTTTGCGTGCCCAACGCCTTAATGTTGCTAAAACGTCCGTCGAGCTTGCCACCACAACCCACATTGGAGACATTTTAAAATCCCTGCATCAGGGCCCCTTAGTTGCCATCATCGATTCCATCCAAACCATGTATGTTGAGGCCCTTGATGCAGCGCCTGGAAGCGTTTCTCAAGTAAGAGCTAGCGCCCATGAACTCATTCGTTTTGCCAAGAAATATGGGGTTGCTATTGTCATTGTAGGACATGTGACAAAAGAAGGCCTTATTGCAGGACCTCGCGTTCTTGAACATATGGTTGATACCGTCCTTTATTTTGAAGGGGAAAGAGGCCATCATTTTCGTATTCTACGCTCAGTCAAAAATCGCTTTGGTCCTACCGATGAAATCGGCGTTTTTGAAATGACGGATAAGGGCTTGCAAGAGGTTTCTAACCCCTCGGCTCTTTTCCTGCCTCATCGTACAGAGGATGTCTCTGGCTCTTGTGTGTTTGCAGGGCTTGAAGGAACACGCCCCCTTCTCGTTGAAATTCAAAGCCTCATTTCCCCCTCTTCTCTTGCAACTCCAAGGCGAGCTGTTGTGGGGTGGGATTCGGGCCGACTTTCCATGATTTTGGCTGTCCTTGAGGCGAGGTGTGGCCTTATATGTGGAACCCGCGATGTGTTTTTAAATGTTGCAGGCGGCCTTCGCATTTCAGAACCCGCAGCAGACCTGGCTGTTGCTGCCTCTCTTCTGTCATCCCTTGCAAACACACCTCTTCCGCGCGACGCGGTCTTTTTCGGAGAAGTTGGGCTTTCCGGTGAAATCCGCCCCATCAGCCAACAAGAAGCGCGTTTAAAAGAAGCCTTTAAGTTGGGCTTTAAATCCGCCTTTGTTCCCAAATCCCCAAAGCCCTGTTCTTTTGGGGAAATGTCCTTAATCCCTCTTGCACATATTGGAGAATTTGCTCATTATTTAGAGATAGAGCCAAAACCCCGACGCGCCTATGGAGCCTAAGCATGATCTCTTCAACCTTTAACAGCGTTGACCTTGTCATCCTTGCCATCATCGGTCTTTCCATCTTCATAGGGATTTGGCGAGGAGCTACCCGCGAAGTCCTAGGCATGGTTGGGTGGATTGGGGCCTTTGTGATTGTCTTTTACGGACTTCCCCTTTTTCGTCCTTTGGGACGCCAATATATCGAAAGTCCCATGGTTGCCGATGCGGTTGTTGCCATCATCCTTTTTATTGTCTCCCTTGGTGTTTTTATCCTCATCAGCCGACTGATTTCCTCAAGTGTTAAAGGAAGCATTTTTGGAAGTCTTGACCGCTCTCTGGGACTGGTTTTCGGGTTTATACGAGGGGCTATTGTCATCTGCATTCTCTTTCTTGGCATTACCTTTTTTTACTTGCCCGATCAAATTCCTCAAACCATTCTTGCCGCGCGCTTTACTCCCCTTATGATGCAAGGATCGGGAGAAATAAAACGATTGATCCCTCATGACTACCTTCCTCAAAAACACGCTCAGTCCACCATTAATCCTTTGGATGCCAAGGATTTGATTAAAAGTCGCCTTCCCACCCTTGAGGATACGGTCAAAACCCTTTCCACTTTAAAACCCGTCTCTCAAAAAAAACCTGAGGAAAAACAAGATATCGAAGACCTTATTCTCACGAACACAACGGATGATGATCTTACGCACTGATTAAAAAAGGGAAAAAATAAAATGTTATCGCTTTTTTAATGATTCTCCCGTAAAATTTACATATTCGTATAAAGAGTACGAGAAATAAGAAACCCAACATTGGAGGAAACAAATGACTAGAACTTTTAACCTTTCCCTTATAGCCGCCCTTGCCCTTGGCACAAGCGCAATGGCTCAATTTACATGCCCAGATCTCGTAAGTAGAACTGATACTGTAAATCAAAGCATAGGAAGCAAATTAAATGATGTAGCGATGGGTGATTTTACTCTATCGAGAGAACCAAAAATCGGTGATATTAGTACCCCTGATTTTAAAAAGGCAACTTGGGAACTTGTTGAGAATAAACTAAGTTTCACATGCGAATATGATCAGGGTACATATAAGTCATCAGCTATTCCAGGAGAATATACTAGCTGTTCTTTTCCAGGAGAAGCAGCTTCTGCTGGAAAAACCGGTGGCTATTGCACGACCGGCGTTAAAGAATGTGCATTAGATTGTGTCCAAAAATCACCAACAGCAAAATAAACCTTTTTTCTTTAATTTAGGGGCAGAGGAGTTTCTTCTGCCCTTTCTTTTTTAGCTCCTTCTCATATTTATCTGAATACTCCTTTCTATTTTCAAACGCTTCAGCCATCATACGGGTCATGACACAGCGATTGAAACGGAATAAATTCCTAAAAAGCCCTGACTTTTTAGGAGTTTGCCCCGTAATATGCAAGACGGTATTCAAATCAGAAACCTAGCTACTTATCTATCTACCCTCAGCTCAACCTTGCTTGCCTCTCCGATTCAAGAAGCATAGTCTACAGATTCTCACTTGTAGGGATGACTCCATCTATATACACCTACTCATTCCATGATTCTTTCTGAACACGTGTAAGACGCGGCAAACAATTTTAGAAAAAGAGCTGCTTTATGCCAAGGTCAGCAACTGCAGTCTCCACAATTGTTATGTTCGTAATCATTTTTTTGTATTGAGCAGCTTGAATCATTAATAATTTTATCCCAGTTGTCACAGCGTTTCATGAGATGTTTTTTACAGAGGCATATCGCATCTCCTCGACCTGAGCTGGCGATACAGACCACACCACCGAAAATTGTGCAGGCAAAACTCTCACAAGCAATTAGCCCTGCACATGTGCAACCAAACTGACTTTCTAACTGCTCTTCTGGCTGAGGTGCAGCTGTGGCTGAACATTCTGATATAAAAATTATGAAAAAAAGAAGTTTATATATATTTTTCATCTTTATAGCTTTCAACAAATCTTTGGTTTTGTCATACTTTATAATCAGGCATATCTTAATCTGATTTTATTAACATATGGTTAACCTACGCATAAGGCCATAATTAAAATAATTATGGCCATCATCTCTCAGCTTTATAAGGCAAAGGTTAAGCAGATTGAATAACTCTGCCTTCTTTATTTTTTCCTCGGATAATCCTTTCTATTTTCAAACTCTTCAGCCATCATACGGGTCATGACACAACGGCTTAAAAATAAGATTGCCCTTATTACAGGCGGGTCCCGCGGCTTAGGAGCGGCTGTTGCCAAGCGGTTTGCCCAAGAGGGAGCTCAACTCATCCTCATTGGCAGAAATACGGCCGCTCTTGAAGCCGTGGATGATGTCATTCAACACTATGGCCCCCCTGCCCTCCTGATTCCCTTTGATTTAACTGATCTTCCCCGCATCGATGATCTCGCTAGATCCCTTGCGACGCGCTTTGGTCGGTTAGACATTCTGGTTGGAAATGCAGCCATTCTGGGAGGAGCCGCGCCCACAACCCATGTCCCGCCCACTGCGTGGCACCAAATCATGACGACAAACCTCCATGCCAACTGGCACTTATTACGCTCCCTTGAGCCCCTTTTGATTGAAGCAAAAGCAGCACGCCTGATTTTTGTCACAAGCAGCGTTGCAGCAAATCCTACGGCCTATCGAGGCCCCTATGCCGTGAGCAAAGCGGCCCTTGAGATGATGGTTAAAACTTATGCCTTAGAAGTTAAACACCGCAATTTTCGGGTGAACCTGATTGACCCCGGAGGTCTTTGCACTGACATGGGCGCAGAATGGATGGGAGGTAAAGAGAAAGTAGCGCTCCTCCCCTCTCCTGAAAGTGTGGCAGAGGCCTTTGTTCGATGTGCGGAAGAGGCTTGCCCCTTTCATTGCGAAATCGTGAGAGCAGATCATTAACAAAATTTCAACCTTTTTGATATAGGATTGTTTGCATAAAGGAAGGTGGATATGAAAAGAACTCTGCAATATATAGCCTCATTGGGATAATTTTTGGTATTGGTTCAACTCCTCCTGCTGAAAGTGCAGGAAAAAGTTGCATTGCATATAAGAAGGTGAATTGCACAGGAGAAAAAATCCCTTTAGGCACCCAAAATAGCCTGGAGGGGTGTTGTGAGTCAGTCGAGGATATAAATAGCGGCCGCCCCCACAACCGGAACCTTACCTTTATTACGAATGGGGTGCTACCCCCTGCAATACTTTTCCTACCTACCCCAAGACTTGCAAAAACCCATAATAGTATCCCCAACAATTTTGCGTTGTTTTCTTAATTCTTTATACGCATAAAGGCAGGAACATGGTCCCCGAAGCCAACGAATGGGGTCTCTGGTTCATGCTTTTCGTGGGCCTTCGAAACTTTATAAGGTTTTGAAGGCTTCTCTTTCTCATGCTTTGGGAAGGCTAAGGAGTACTCTTGAATCTTATGCTGTGAGGTCTTTAAGATAGGGTCAAGATATTTTCCCTCATGGGGCGAAACCAAGGTAAAGGCTTTCCCTTCCTTACCTGCGCGTCCGGTACGGCCAATGCGGTGAATATAATCTTCGGGGGTGGTTGGCACATGAAAGTTAATTACACCGGGCAAATCTTCTATATCAAGGCCACGAGCTGCAACATCACTCGCAATTAAAAGATCAATTTTCCCCTCTTTAAAATCCTTCAAAGTCTTATTGCGCACCGATTGGGTAATATCCCCGTGAAGGGCTCCCACCTTAAACCCATAACGTTTCATGGAATTATAGACGATGTCCACTTCTCGCTTACGGTTACAAAAAACAAGGACTTGATGGAGGTCTTCCGCTTTTAACAATGACCTAAGGACATCCCTTTTTTCCTTCTCAGGAGCCCGCACAATAAATTGCTCAATAAGAGAAGGCGCCTTTGAGGTGGCTGAAATAGTAATTTCTTCAGGGTTTTTGAGAAACTGTTGGGTTAGTTTTCGAATGGGCTCTGGCATGGTGGCTGAAAAAAGGGCTGTTTGGCGGGGAGGCAAAAGACTTGCGATCCGTTCAATATCCGGAATAAAGCCCATATCTAGCATACGATCCGCCTCATCAATCACCAGCATCTTCACATCATTCAAAAGTATTTTTCCGCGATCATAAAGATCCAAAAGCCGCCCTGGTGTTGCGATTAAAACATCAACCCCCTTGAGGAGCTTTTTCTCTTGGTCTCCAAAGGACTCGCCCCCAATGAGAAGGGCCACCGTAAAGGTGTAATGCTTGCCATAAATGGCAAAATCATCGGCCACTTGAGCTGCGAGCTCACGGGTAGGTTCCATAATTAATGAGCGTGGCATACGCGCTTTTGCACGCCCTCGGGTTAAAAGATCTAAAAGAGGCAGAATAAAAGAAGCCGTCTTGCCCGATCCCGTTTGAGCCAAAGCAATGATATCTCTTCCTTCCAAAAGAAGGGGAACGGCCTTTTCTTGAATTGGTGTCGGGGAAGTATAGCCCACTTCAGCTATAGCTTGAAGTGTTTTAGGATTTAGCCCTAATTTCTCAAATGACATATGGTCCTAACTCTAAAAATCATACAACACAATTATCTAAAAGACTTATTTATTATAAAAAGTCAAATATTTCTTTAAGAAGAAATTATTTTGGAGAAAAAATGCGGCTTTTGAGAGACAATCAACGTAGATATGCGCGCTCTCGATGCCATTAACCTTCCTCGGGTAAGGGTAAGATATCTGAATTGCTCCCCATCCTATAGGCGAAACGCTCATTATTTGAATAATTTTTCTCTCGAAAATGCGCTTCTAAAAATTTAACTGCCCCCAATCCCATAAGCCCCGCTAGAAAAAAATAACATGAAAGCAGAAAAGAACCATTGCTGAACGACGCAAGCCAAGAGGCAATAAGAGGTGCTGTTCCTCCGAATATGCTCACTCCTAAAGAAAAACTCAAGGCTGCTGCCCGATAGCGATACGTCGGAGCAAAAACTTCAACAATGAATAGATTCATGGGACACTTAAACATCGTTGATAAAAAACTAACGACAAGTAGAGCAACAACACACGTTATAAACATGTCTGAGGTAAAAAGATAAAAAAGAGGAAAAATAGAGATCGTTGTGAGTAATCCTCCAATTTTCATAAGTTGGAGACGGCCTGTTTTATCAGACAAACATCCAAAGCTAAAATGTCCGATCATCATACAAGAGGTTAATAAAATTGGAATAAACATGGCTGTCGTTGTAGAAAGAGAAAACGTATTTTTTAAATAGGTAGGCATATAAACTACTAATGTATAGCTCAAAATTCCTCCAGCACCTGCCGCTCCCATACAGGATAAAAATACTGTGGGAGTTTTTAGAAAATCTTGAAAAAACGAACCTGGAGCTACTTTTTTCTTAACAACAAATTCTGGCGATTCTTGAATTTTTTTGCGAACATAAATTCCTACTCCTGCTATTAAGAAACCAAAAACAAAAGGCATACGCCACCCCCAATTTGGCATCATTGGTAAAGTAAATAAGAAACTTGTTAAGGATCCTAAAAACACTCCTCCCATATAGCTCGCAACGACAAGACCTCCTGCTTTTCCGCGTTTTTCTGGAGAGGTGTGTTCAATTGTGAGGATAAGCCCTCCTGTATATTCCCCACCTACAGAAATTCCTTGAAGAATCCTTATGACAAAAACACTGATAGAAGCCCATACCCCTATGGTTTCATAAGTTGGCAAAAGAGCGAGAGCGAGGGTAGATAAACCCATCAATGTCGCTGAAAGAACAAGGGCTACCTTACGTCCTAAAAGGTCCCCTATATGGCCGAAAACAACCGCCCCTAAAGGACGGGCAAGGAAACCAACACAAAAAGCACCGTAGCTTTGGATTAAACTTGAGAATGGATTAGCCGGATTAAAAAAAATAGGGGCCAGAACAGACGCCATAAGGCCATAGACAGTCAAATCATAGATCTCTAAAGTTCCTCCAATTATAGAGGCTCCGAGCACTTTTTTATTTAATTTCATAATTCCTCCTTATTGATAATTTTATTTTTCTAAAATAATTCCATAGTATCCCTGGCCATTATCTTTCTCTTTGTTATACGTACAATCAAAAAGGCGTTCTTCTATACCACTTCTACTTCAAGACACCTTATTTAGAATCTGAAAGTTGTCATTGATCCGATCAACCATAGAGAGTGCAATCTGTGGCCATTTGGTAAAGAACTCGTTGATGGCCTGTCTAAATTCAGCAGCAGTCTTAAAAACACGATTATTTCGTACGTATTCATTCATAACCT
>Ga0209211_10003316_pt1 | contig 26440 bp, 30 predicted proteins | sample RifGroA2_FD_183992 | JGI IMG/M metagenome (GOLD analysis project Ga0209211, IMG submission 183992) | Groundwater microbial communities from Rifle, Colorado, USA - Groundwater A2 (SPAdes) (version 2) | ecosystem: Environmental > Aquatic > Deep subsurface > Groundwater | place: Rifle, Colorado...
AAACCGTCATGAAGCTCATTTACGAGCTTCACCGTAGCCACCACGTCCACGGACTCGTCCGCGCTGAAGACAACGCAGCGTCCGCCCTTGCTCTTGCGAGCGAGTTCAGCGCCGACCGCGTTATCCGCATTGCGCGGATCGTAGTACGCGACCAGTTCCTGAATGGACATGGCCTTGGCGCGATGTTCAGTCACCACCCGGGGCTTTTCCTGCGCCGGGGTGCTTCGGAAAGCCGCGGCTACCCGCTTGGCAACGAGCTTGGGCAGACCGCAGTTCTGCAGATCTTCCCAGCTGCAATCGGCGATGGCCTCTTCGGTCGTACCGCCGAGCGCCTGAAGCGCCTTGACGAATGCATCCGCATCCACCCTGGTCGCTCCCTCAGGAAGCCCGTTGTTGTGCGCCGTGATCAGGTTTCGTGCCGTTTCGATCTTGCTTTCGTAGGACATTTTATGTCCCTTTCTTTTGGACCTCTTCCGAGATCCCTCTGCTCTCTGCTCTCTTCTGCTCTCTACAACTTCTTTGTCCTCTTTGGTATTTAACCCCCCAAAGCGGGTTGGCTTTCTTAATCTCCTTTTTAGCCATACAAAGTTTAGAAGAAGCCCTAGAGAACCCGACCAAGTTTAGTACTTGTCGGCTAGGGGATCAAATTCCTCAAATTTTAGGGAAGAATTTCATCTCCTAGCCGATATTTTTGGTAATTTTAAAGGAACTGTGATTACATATATTATCATAACATACCTATTTTGTCAAGGAAAGTGGCGTGAAAAAAATAGTTTCGCAGAACTACGCAATACGTAGGGTGGGGTCTTGCACCCCGCCATGAGTTGTGGGTTTTAGGTTTTAGATTAGGTGTAGCTCAAACCTTTAGGTTTGAGACGATCTCAGAACTTTAGTCCTGAGCTGCTTCTATCCTTCCAACGTCTTACCCAACTCGTCTCGTAATTCTTTAAGGGCAAGGTCTTGCACTCCGCTAATATAATCCCGTCTTTTAGAGACGGGATTGTCTATTTTTAGATAAATTTTGATTTGGCACAGCGCCCAAATTTGACATTTCGTTTTTTTTGATATAATACAGTTGGTTAATTTAATTATTTTTTTAAATTATATGAGAGACATAGGCAGATTTTTTGGAGATTTATTTTTGAGTGATAAGGAAAAAGCAAAAAAGGCAGCCAAGGAGAAAAAACAGCAGGAGATTAGGGAGATGGAAGAACAAGGTGATAGAATGCAGACCTGGGGACAACCCGAGGCAACAATATGGAGAAATGAGTATTTGAGATTTAAGGAGGAGTCGGGGTTTAAAGGAGATATTTTAAGTATAACTAAAAAACAACTTCAAGAAAGGGTATGTGAAATTGAATTTCAAGCTGAAGAAGATGGTCATAAAATTGAAGGAAAATTTGAAGGTGTTACTTGTCGAAATGGTTGCTGTATTAAAGGAGTAGGAAGTGGTGAACGAGACTGTATTCGAGAAGTAGAAGATATTAAAAGAGTAGGAATTAAGACAAATACAATAGTAACAAGTTTTCCTGAACCAGTATATGATTGGAAAGCGAATTTGGTAATTGACAGTACTCAACTTTCACCAGAAGCTGCTAAAAAGTATGTAGAAGAAAGGATTAAATTAATCAGTGTGCGTTGGATGAAGGAACATACAGCGGATGTTGCGCGTTTCAATGTTTCAATCCAGGCTGAAAAACATAGAAAAGAAATGGAGAAGAGAGAAGAAGAAGTGAGTGGTAGATTACGAGAACAGGCCAGAGTTGCAGAAGAAAATCGTAAATTAATGGCAGCACGTCAAGAACTTGCTGCTATTTTTTCAAAACCCCCAGAACAACCTCCAGTCTAAGAATTTAAAAAAAATCCGAGAACAGTCTCGGGTTTTTTAGTTTGGATTTAAGATTAAAGATATAGTTTATACGAACTACGAACCGGTTACGAATACTACGAACAATAGCGGGTGTAGCTCAAACCTTTACTTCTCGACGAGTGAGTGGATAGACAAAACTTTGTTTTGGCTATCCCGAGCGAGGATGAGAAGCAAGGAGCCTCAAGGCGACGCCTGGTTTGAGGATGTCTCAGGTCTAAAGACCTGAGCTACAATTAATCGTGGCGGGGGACAAGCCCCTGCGTTACTTCTTTTTTGGATTTTGTGATTTGTAATTTAGTAAGTCGCAGAGATCCTTCACTGTTGGGTAACAGAGAAACTGAGAAACTGAAGAACAGAGAAACAAAGACAAGAACTCACATAAACGGAAATGTTCATTATTACAGTTCGGAACGACGTCCTACGGAAGTCGTTTGGAATTTTATTACTCACTATAAACTACAAACTCATTATGGTGCTTGGTGCTTGGAATTTCTATGGCTTACGGCTTATGGCTTATAGTTCTACCAACTACCTTCTAACTACTATCTACTCTTGTGGTGGGGGACAAACCCCCGCCCTACTTAGTCTTATCTAAAAACCTAAGAAGCTAAAAACCTACAAGCTTCTATTCAAATCTTAGCGCCTCGATCGGACTCTTGCGCGCGGCTTTGCGCGCTGGGTACAAGCCGAAAATCAAACCCACCACTGCTGAAACGCCGATTCCTAAAAGCACAGAAGAAATTGGCAAAGCAAATTGCCAATTTAGTCCAAAAGAAATACTTAATACTTTGGCCGTTAAAAATGAAAATAGCGCGCCGAGAATAATTCCAACAATACCGCCGATAACAGTTAGAAGAACTGATTCAAATAAGAATTGGCGTAAGATGTCACGGTAAGTTGCGCCAAGCGCTTTACGCAATCCGATTTCGCGGGTACGTTCGGTGACGGAAACTAACATAATATTCATAATTCCTACTCCACCAACAATTAAAGAGATGGCGGCAACAGCGGATAACAATGCGGCAAGTGCGGCGGTGACAGTTCCAACTCTTTTTGCCAAATCTTTTTGTGTGACAATTGAGAAGTCATCATTTTCCGGATTATCAATTCCATGCGTTTCGCGCAGAGTGGCAGTAATGTTTTGAACTGTTTCATCAACCAAATCTTCGGTCGTAGCGCGGACAATCATTTCGTTGAAATAATTTGTTCCGGTAAGATATGTTTGCGCTGTGGTGTAGGGGATAACCGCGACATCGTCAACATTAAAAAAGATGGAACTGCCGGTTGGTTCAAAAATTCCAACGATACGGAAATTTTTTCCTTTGATTTTTATTTTTTGGTTTAAAGCATCGGACTCGCCAAATAATTCGTTTTTAACTTTATCACCGATTACGACCACGTTCGCTAGTTGTCGTACATCAGTTTCATCAAAGAAATTTCCTTGTCCTATTTTAAGATCCATCATCTCTGTCATTACTTCCGAACTGCCAAAAGTTTGTCCATTGTAAGTTTTTCCTTCAAATTCCGTGTTGCCACCAGGCACTAAAACCACGGGCATAATTTTTTCCAGGTTTGGAACGTTATTCTTTTTTTGCAAGGCTTCATAATCGCGCACTTTTAAGGAATCAGTGAAAAGGTTGGTTAAAGCTGACGGTCCTTCAGTTTCTTTTCCCGGTGCGATTCGGATCGTGGCTGATCCGAGTGAATTGATCTCGCCAAGAATTAAATTGCGTGCGCCACTGCTTACTGACATCACTAAAATAATTGCGGTAATACCAATAACAATTCCGAGAATGGTAAGCGCGGAACGCGATTTATTGGTTCTCAATCCAGTGACAGCGGTTTTTAACGAGTAGCGGAGATGCATAGGGGTAGGGAGTAGGGAGTGGGGAGTAGAGATTTAAGATTTAAGATTAAAGATTTAAGATGTGGGGATGGAGAAAAGATTGTGTCCATCCTGAGCGTAACGAAGGATCTCGCGAGGTCGTGACGGGGTGCCACGTAAAGCCACCTCGCGTGGCCACGTGGCAGGCAAGACCCCACCCTATTTGAGAATGGCGTAGCTCAAACCTTTACTTCTCGATGAGCGAGTGGAGAGACAAAACTTTGTTTTTGGCTATCCCGAAGTGAGGATGAGAAGCAAGGAGCCTCAAGGCGACGCCTGGTTTGAGGATGTCTCAGGTCTAAAGACCTGAGCTACGCCTATTTTACAAACTTTTCATGGGTAGCGTCGTGCTGGTGTAAAACTTTTTCGTCATGAACAATCAGTCCGTCATGGAGTTTGATAATTCTACCGGCATGTTCAGCGGTGTAAGTTTCATGAGTGATTAAAATAATCGTCCGTTTTTGTTTTTCATTTACTTCTTGCAAAATTTTCATAATTGCTTGGCCGGATTTTGAATCTAAATTTCCGGTTGGCTCGTCGGCAAAAATAACATCTGGGTTATTAATGATGGCGCGCGCAATTGCCACGCGTTGTTTTTCACCACCGGATAATTGTGAAGGTTCGTGTTCCATTCGGTGCGACAATCCGACTTCTTCAATAATTTTTTTGGCGCGTTCATCCCATTCTTTTTCCGGAACGTCGGAGTAGAGAAGCGGAAGCTTGACGTTTTCCAACACTGTGGTTCGTGGCAGTAAATTAAAAGCTTGAAAAACAAAACCCATTTTTTTATTTCTAATACTGGCTAGTTCGTCGTCAGAATATTCATCCATTATTTTATTGTCAAATTTATAAGTGCCGCCGGTGTTTCGGTCTAAAAATCCTAAAATATGGAGCAATGTTGATTTGCCGGATCCGGACGGACCCATGATAGCCACGAATTCACCGGCGCCAATAGAAAAATTAACACCGCGAAGAGCCTGGGTGATATTTTCACCTTCGCCAAAAGTTTTTTCAAGTTGGTTTATTTCGATTAGAGCCATATGATAAATTCGAAGCACGAAATCCGAAATACGAAGCAAATTCAAAATTCAAATATTCAAATGACCAAAACCTTATTCTCATGTTCTTAAGAACATGAGAATAAGAAATAATCAAAATTTAAGAGATGTTTTGAAAATTTGTATTTTGATTATTTTAATTTGTTTCGGATTTCGACCTACCTGCCGGTAGGCAGGTATTCGAATTTCGGATTTGTCTGATATCCGTGATTTATTAGTTGTTAGTTTTTTTCTACGAGGCTAAGCCTCGTAGAAGTTAGTTTTTGATAAACGTAATAACCCGATTACCTTCATTTAATCCTTCCAAAATTTCAATTAAACCATCTGATCCGCGCAAGCCGGTTTTGACCACCACCTCATTATAATTAACATCATCTTTTAAGACTCGCACGATTTTTTGTCCGTCCTTTGTGATGATAGCGCGCTGCGGAATTCTAATAACATTTTCGCGCTTGTCGGTTTCAATATTAATGTTTGCGGTCATACCGGATTTAACACGTTCATCATTTTGAGTAAATTGCAAGGTGACCTTGTAAGTAGCCACGCCTTCAATCATTGTTTCAGCCGGGTCAATTTCTGTGATTGTTGTTTCAAATTCTGTTTCGCTTCCATAGGCATCAAGGGTGACACGAGCAATATTTTTTAATTTTATTTTGGCAATGTCGGCTTCCGGAATAAAGGTTTCAATTTCAAATTTGGCATCAGAAATAAGTCCAACCACCATGGCATTGGCCGCGATTATTTCTCCAATCTCGCCATCTTTAGTCGTGACAGTCCCGGAAAATGGTGCGGTAATTATGGCTTTGGCAAGTTGGGCTTCAGCATCTTGCACTCCGGCTTGGGCTGAGCTTACACGGGCGCGTTGTGCCGCAATTTGCTCTGATGTACTGCCGGCTTGCTTGAGTAATAAATTATCTTGGGCGCTGGCCAAAGTATTTTCCGCGCTGTTCACGCCTGATTGTGCAGTGGAAATTGCACTCGAGTTTGTTGCTTCTTGAACAGAAATTGATTGTTGTTTTCCGGTAACGGTTGTGATTTCTGTTGTCATACTGGTTTTTTCAGTATCAATAGTTGTTCGATTAGCACTGGTTAGTTCGGAAGTGATTGGAATGGCATTGACCATATCTCTAGTTTTTTCTAAAGCATCAACAGTTTTTATAAGTATTTCGTTAATGTAATTTTTGCCATCAGAAACTTTTGCTTCTTTAACAAGAACAGTTACGCCGCCATTAGCTCCGGAAATACTTGTGGCTGACCAGTATCCGGCACTGCTTGCTCCGAGCAAGGCAAACATTGCTTCGGTTTTTCTATCAGCTAAAGTAACTTCATTTTGATCATATCCGGAAAAATAAGTTGTTTGTAAATCTGTCACTTCAAGCATGACATTTTTTGCCACGGTCACAGCGCGTCCGGCAGCCGTGATTGCTCCTTGAAGTTCGTCTTTAAGATCGGCTTCAGCTTTTGTTTTTACTTGATCAAGATTTGTAAGCGCGTCGTTAAGATTGCGTTCTGCGGTCTCAACAGTTCGGTTGGCGATTTGCAATTCTTCCGGTCGAGTTCCGTTTTCTAAAGCTTCTAAATTTGATTGTTCGGTTTGCAATGCGGCGCGGGCTTGTAAAAGTTTTGCTTGAGCATCAAGATTACTTAATGTGGCCAAGGTTTGTCCTTTGTAAACTTTGTCGCCGACTTTAATTCCGATCCAACCCAAGCGGCCGCTTTTTTCAAAAGCTAAATTAACTTGCTCGGCGGCAATGACGCGACCGGTTACATCAACTTCTTGAATCACACTTCCTTTTTCTACAGTCACAGTGTCAAAAGTTGGTCCTTTTTTGCCATTGAAAAAAATACTGGCAATAATGCCGAGGATAATGAGAATGACTATTCCGGTAATAATCTTGTGTTTTTTGATGAAATTAAACATAATTTTTTAGAGGGTCTGCCGCCGAATGCCATTTTGGTTGAAATCTCCATTTTTTGGTCATAATCGCTTAAAAATTTTTTGACTTACTTGTTAAGTAAGCCTTCAAAATTTATTAAGCAATTCTGACTCAAAAAATGAAAATTTCAACTCAAAAGCGCATTCGGTGGCAGACCCTCTTAGATTAAGATGTGAATTTTAATGATTTTACTCTACATTTTTTAGCTAAAAAAGTCAAGTCTCTTAAAATAAAAGTTTCGCAAAACCACGCAAAACTTTACGCAAAACCACGCAAAATTTAGCAATGGGTAGGGCGGGGCATGAATGAACGAGGGAGCAAATTGCTTTGCTCCCGAGATCATTCAGGCGGGTTTTTCTATGTTCCCGTGCTGGGTTGACAAGGAACAGAAAAACCCGGGGAACCTCATCAAAATAAATGCACAGTTTTTGATGAGGGCAACCCCGCCACAAGTGTTTTACAGAGGTTCGACCTCTGTAAAATGATTTGTTACAAGCCAATAGCTAATATTAAAAAAACCGCCCCGAGTGTTTGGGGCGGATGTGTATTATAGTATTCCCATTTTTTCCAATCCGCGCAATTCCAGTTGGGAAATTCTGGCGCGGGATATTTTATTCTTTCCTTTCATTTTTGCTCTGACTTGGGCATGGGTTAGATAACGTGGTTTGTCCAGGTGGTTCAAACCATATTGGATGACGAGTACTTGGCAGGAACGAATATTTTGGTTTTTGAGTTTTTCCATCACTCCCGCGCGGTAGGCCTTGATTACGCGCGCAAATCTTTTTTCTCTGTTTTTGCGCAGGCCGGCAGGATAGTATGGCAAGCCAAGATCAGTGGCAAATTTTTGTTTTTTATTTTTTTCTTGTTCTTTTGTCCGCAACCTTTGTACGCACAGTTTTATAAATTTGGCATGGTTTATCGAACTCTTGCCAACAGAAATGTTCGGATCAAGATAAAAAAGTACAGCATTTATTTTTGTAACCATAAGAGACAGTGATGACTGTCGGTATCCGAATTCTTGGCAAAGCCGGCGCTGGGAGATATAGGGTTCGCCTTTTAGACAATAGTAACGTGCGGTAATTTGGACGGCTTGGATTTTGAAACGAAGTAATTCGTTCCAAAGTCGGCGTTGTTCGCCTTTTAATCCGATCAAGAATTTTCGGTATTTTTCGTATTGCGGATTGCGAACAATTCCTGTGTCCGCCCAACTCAAGTCTGGTTGGACGTGTCCATAGATTATTTTAACACCATGACGAGCGCAAAGTTTTAAATGTTTTTTTTCAACCAAGCGTCCGTTGTAGGTTGGAGTGACTTGGATTGTTTTTAAATTTTGCGCTTGGCTCATAATTGCTTCAAACAGACTAAAAAGAGGATGTCCAACAATATGTATTTTTTTAGTTTTCGGACCAATAAGTCTTAGGGTTTCATCTCTTTTTTCTCCACCAGAGTGTATAACCAGGTATTCATTCGGTGTAGCATTTTTTGTGTTCACCTTGAACCTGCCTTTCTTTTTTAATGAGCAACGCTTTACTTTTACAATGTAAACGTTATTATGTCAAATGTCATGAAAAACTAAGAAACATAAGAACAAATGTAGCTCAGGCCTTTAGGCCTGAGACGTCTAAAAATGTTTCTCTGTTTCTTTGTTTTTTGCAAGGCTTGACAATTATGAGTCAATCGTGCTAGATTGCTTTTGAAAGGAGGACTGCACATGAAAAAATCAGTCCTAGGTCGAGCAGTATTGCTTGTTTCGTTTGTTTTCAACATTGCACTTTTGACTATGTTGTTTTACCGAAATCCGTTTCCGATTCCGGATTGCGGTCATCGTTGTTTTCCGGTTCCAAGCGAGGTTGCGGCGTCTGTTGTTTCCCGTATTCTTGGAGAAAAAGGCGGGTTGCCAGAACGTTTTACTTTTAAGACAGGACACACCATGCAGACTTTAGCTTGGGATAACACAACTGTCCTTATCCAATATGATCAGTATGCTCGTGATGAAAAGTTGGATTTGCCGGCTCTTTCAATTGTGGTCAAGGATCCAGTGCGCGATGCCAAGGCCGCGAGTGAGTTGCTGTGGAGGTATGGTTTTACTGCTGAGACAGTGGAAAATCCTGACCCAGATGTTGGCAATAAATTGGTTGTTCTAAAGAGTGATGCTTTTTCAGGCTGGTTACTGGTCTTTCGTCTCTCTGTTGTTCAGATGGGTAAGATGCCGAAAACCAGGCATTTGAAAAAATACTAGAAAGAGAGGAGAAAATCAATGCATTTCAGACATTTGCTGAATGGAATTACTTGTTATTTATGGGCATTAATTTTTAGTTTCATCAGTGCTTTTTATGTTTGTCCGCTTATCCGGTTCTTTGATAATCATGCCATCTTGATGAAGCCGAAGACGTGGGAAGCAACTTTGTTTTCTATTGGCCTTCTTTGTGCCTTGGTGTCTGTTGCCATTCTTCTTAGAAAATCTTTTGGACATTTTGATAAGGTCTGCGTCAAAGCTGAACCATAGTAAAATCGAAATTTCTTCATTCCGGCTGGTCTCCAGTCGGAATTTTTATAATTAAAAGATTTTAGAAATTTGGGGCAGGGTGCAAGACCCCGCCCTACTTGTAATATTTTATAAAATTTAAAAACCACAGTTTTTAGGCTGCGGTTTTTTTTATTATACAGAAGCTTGTGGTTGTATTTCGGTGTCAGGTTTTTTTCTTTTTGGTTTAGTTATTTTAGGAAGTACTTTGGTTTGTAGTTTTATTTCTGGTTCGGCTGGCTTTATTTTTGTTTTTTCTTCATTTTTTTCTTTTTCAATTTTTAGCGCCATTTCAATTTCATTATGTGCTTTGTCCAACGCATTAAATTGGGCGTTTATTTTTTTAGCATGTTCTTCAAATTCCAACATTTTCTTTTTCCAATCAGGAGCATTTTTGTCTGTTTGTTTTAATCTGTATACTGTTGCATCAACTTCGTAAAATAATTTATCAATATCAGTTTTAACATTTGAAATTTCTAATAATTTTTCTGCGATTTCAAATTTTCCGCCGCTAATAAGAACTTTTAATTGTCCTAAAATTCGGCCAAGGCGTTCGGCAATTTCTGGTACATTATCATCACTTTCTCCGAGTGTTCTTGCCCATTTAAGTTCTTTTGCCAACCCTTCACCATGTTTGTCTAAACTTGCTGTTTCCTCTTCTCTCTTTTTTGCCATTTCATCTAAAAGTCTTCGAGCTTCATCAAGATTGCCAGATTTAAAAGCGGCCAAAGCTTCTTCTTGCGTTGGATCAGTTTCTGGTTTTGTCTCATCTTCCCCAAAATCAGCGACTTCTAACCTTTGTTCTTGATTTGTTGGCAATCTTCCCATAGAAGTAAAGTTATTTAATCTAAAAACTATTATATCATAAAAAGCCGATTTTGTCAACTTCTAATAAAAGACCGTTGCAAAACTCCAAAATAGTGTCTGAGCCTGTCGAAGACCTATTTAGATTTAGCCAAATTCATGTGGTGAGCTTGTTGAACCATTATCCCTTTGACTAGCTCAGGGAATAAAATTTGGCACGAAAAAGGAGTTTTGCAGCGGTCTCTATTCTAATGTTCTTAAGAACATTAGATAACAAAAAACACGGGTCGGTTTTAAGACCAGTGTTTTTATGTCTTATTATTTATTCATCTTTGCAAAAACCCAGCCAGCAACCAGACCATTTACCAAACCACTCACAAGCCAAGTCAAAACAATTAACCAAGAAAGCTGGAAACTGCTCCAAGACATAATCATGCCCGGGAGAGATCCGACTAGCCAATATCCAAAGGCAAATTGCCAGACTTTGGTTTCGGTTGAACCGCTAAGTACTCCTTTTGTTTTTTCCCAAACCCAGGCCAAAATCCAACCAAGGATTAGAGGTTGGGCAAAGAAAAGTGACATGAGTGGATCTGACCATGGTCGGAAAATAGCCAGATTATTATATTCTATTTTTAGAGATGGGAAAACGAGTTCAAAGACGTACCAAAGCGCCATCCCCACAACGAACATAGCCACGCCGGCCAAAAGACCAGACCAAAATATTTTTTTACATTTTTCTTTCATAGAAAATGAAAAAATTAATGATTAATTAATATTATTATATCATATAGTGCACACATTTTATAATCCTTTATCTGCATCAATAAATTTGACTGAATATTTTTTTGCTAATTCGTTTAGTTTGTCTTTTAGTTTTTCAAATCCTACTTCAGTGCATGAAGACGATTGCAAAGTGATGCCTTTGTCTCGCGCGTATTTAAAGATTTCCTCAGCTATTTTGGACGCGTATCCTTGTCTTTGATATTCTGGGTCAACAGAAATAAATTTAATCCAATAAATATTTTCTTCGCCCTGATGTGGACTTTTTTCAAGTTCTGCCAAAGCAACTATTTTATTTTCAACTTCAACAACCGGGTAAGACAATTCTTTTTTTAGTTGGGTTGCTTATTAAATAATGTAAGTCAAAATATTTAAAAACCCCACCTTTTTCAGGTGATAAAAATCGTTGATCTTGGGGGATAGAATCTCCTTGATAAATGCGTTCCTGGAGTTCTTCTTTTGTGAGCACGCTTGTTTTACAGAGAGGTTGATCTTTTTGTTCTAGGCGTGGTTTTTCGGAGTTCATAATATTTTTTATTATAGCATAGTTCATCTTAATGTCCGAAGTTCAACTTCGGACATTAGGCTAAAATTGGTGGTTTTTTGTGCGTTTTTAGCCAACAGTAGTTGACAAAAGCACAATTTTATGTTATTATTACATGATCAATTAAGTTGAGCTTTTTTCGGTCTTTCAAAAAAAAGAAAAGGAAAAATCATGACCAAGATCAAGGATCATTTCGTCACGCTCGTGTCGTCTTTTTACTATGACGGAAAATTAGTTCCGCATCCGGAAGCACATCTTCCGGAGGGGAGAAGGCGTCTTGAAAATCGCCAACGGAATTTCAAACTGCTTGATGTTTACGAGCAGATCAAGTATGTGATTAGATATTATCCGTACCTGGTCACTGGTGTCACGAGAGACATGTTTGTACTCGTGAAGTTTCCTCGGCTTAATAGCTGGACAGAAATTGCGGTTGAGGTTCGTGGGGAGTTACGGCGGGTCAAAGCCGAGAAAGAGGCTATGACCATTACTGGCACTCCAGAGGACATCAAAGTTCTTCATGAGTACCTATACTGGGAGTCTCTCGTGAGTGGCGATAAACTTCTTCCTGGCGGATTTTTCAATCCGTCTTGTCCATCAGCAATTCCAATGTTCGCTCTTTTTGACGAATACAATCGGACGCCGGCCGAATCAGCGCTACTTGCGCATTACGGTCTCACTTCCGAAGAAGTTGAATTTCTCATCCGTCGCTTCATCAAACATACGGCGTGGTTTGATGTGGTGGAAGTGAATGAAAAGTGGTTTGATGAGCCGGAAAAGTCTTTCCCGGAAATGCTTCGGGATCACGGCGTGCTTCCGGTTCGTGCTTTGTAGTTTCAATTTCAACAGATAAGGAGGAAGAATATGGGATATCTTGGAACGACTATCGAAGATTGCGGGTATTTGAAGGTGGTACGGGAAGCGCATGTACACACTAAACACATCCGTGGCGAGTGCCCGATGTGTGGCACAAAGATCAACAGGGTTTTCAATCTTTGCGAAGACGACTACTACAGGTGTCCGTGCGGATACTTTTCTGTATCTGTTGATGCAGAAACAGTTTCTGAAGATGATCACGGAACACCAGCCGAGCGATGGAAAGAACGTCTGACCGCTGCACTTGCCGAGCATGATAAGCTAAAGCAGAACGATGGCCGGCGGTATCCGATTGTGAAGGAGTATTGTCCGTCGCTCAAGAGGTGTGTGGTACGCGTAGAGTGGTATGGCGGAACTTGGGACGTTTTCCAAGATCTTGTTGGCGAGGCCAGGAAGGACTTCCCGGAACTCCAGGACAACCAGATCGTGGTGGTCAAGTTCGGAGGTACTGCCTACAAGCAGACCTATGGAATTGAGTTCCAGGTCAACGTCGACAATACGCCGGAAGGCTACCGAGAAGTCCACCGGCTCGAGATCACTCTTTGAAAGGAGGAAAAACAAAAATGGAAATCGTGAAGATTCAAGGAAATCCTTGGCGGCTTACGAGAAGTCCGCGGGGGTATGTGCAACTCGCTGAACGAGGTGGGGAGCATTGCAGTGTTGTCAAGAGAATGAACGACGATACCAAGAAGAGACTTAGTCAGGATGTTGCTGGATGGGAAAAGGAAATGGATCGCTTGGTTGTTGAAGCAAGAAAGGAAGCACGCTGGATCGTTCGTTGTCGTTAGTCAGTAGGGGCCACGCGCCCCTACTTTTTTTGTTTAGTAAGCGAGATCGCTCCCAAAATTTCCGCAAATCCATCCTGAGGGAGCAAAAGCGACCGAAGGATCTCTCGTGTTTAGTTGGGTTGACTCGCGAGATTCTTCGTCGTCGCTTTAGCTCCTCCTCAGAATGGCGGCTAATTTTAGTTTTGCAATGCTTTCGTAAGGAGAGCGTTGCAAAACTCTATTTTCATGCCAAATTTTATTCCCTGAGTCAGTCGAAGGGATAATGGTTCAACAAGCTTACCATATGAATTTGGCTAATTTCAAATAGGCCTTCGACAGGCTCAGGCACTATTTGGGAGTTTTGCAACGCTCTCCGTAAGCCTAGCGTGTCAAGTCATTTAAAAACCTGAGTGAAATGTGTTTCGTTTGGTCATATAAAACCTGAGTGAAACTAAGAATTAGGTTTGCAGTGTTTTATAGATTTGGTGGTTTGTATGATAACTTCAAGCTTTTTCTTAATCTGTTGTTTAAGTTCAGCGGGGTTTAATGAAAGATATTGCTCTTTAAGGCGTGTTTTAGTTGTTTCATCAACCTCGTCTGATTCGATTATTCTTTGATACGGCGTTTTAGCCGGCTCATACTTTTTGTGGAGATGACCGCCAATTCGCTTCTTTTCTTTAAGCTTCACTGTGGCTTGAAAGAAGTTTTCATAAGATCTCCATTCATTCTGATAAAGATCATTTAGGAGATCAACCTGCCTTTTAGTATCATAACGGCGATAACCAACCAGTTTTCTGACATGGGTCCAGTTCTTTTGTTCAACATGAGCATTATCATTCTTTTTTCCTGATCTGCCCCTCGTAAACTTAATATCCTCTTGTTCACAGAATCTTAGAAGATTCCAGTTGATAAACTCGCTTCCATTGTCTGAATCAATGCCTTTTCTTTTAAAAGGACGCCGATTATCTATTGCCGAAAGGCTTTCCACCACTCTTAACTCAGATTTGCCTAAAAAAGCCGCTAATTCAGTCCAGCCGCTTGCTAGATCCGTATCAGTGAGAGTATTGGCAAAGAAGCCATTAGGATTACCTCCATTGTGGCTCACGAGATCAATCTCGCTCCAACCCAGTTTTTTCTCATCCCATCGTGATAATTCTATTGGTATGTGTTTCTTTAAAAAAGATCCTGGTTTAGTTGATCCATGGAGAGAGCGGCGTTTTATGGCTTTAAACCTTTTAAGAACTCGGTCTATTGTTGAAGGAGAGGCTTTTAAGAGCTTGTTTTTCATCTCATCTGAAACAATAATCTCTTTATGCCTGATAAGCGCGTCAAGAGTTCCAGGCAATGATCCCTTCATCCGTTCTCCGCAGGGACAATCGAGGACATCCCAGATTTTCTTTAAATGATAAACCACTTCATTGTCATAGATCTTTTTCCTCGGCTTCCTTGGTCGTATTTGCCTCCATTTCAGATCAACCATGGCTTGCAAAAGCCCGCTTAAATAGTTCTTATTAAGTCCGGTGGTTTCGCTTGCTTCAGTAAGAAACAAACCTTTGTCTTTTTTCGATAATTTAAGATATCTCGGTTTTAATTGAATAAGATATTCTCGACGTGCATTCATACTCATTTTTGGCATAGATAAGGCAAATTGTTAAAATTATGCCTCTACTCTATACTCAGATTTTATATGATGCAACGAACCCCCTTTCACTCAGATTTTAGATGACTTGATTCGGCCTAGTTGACAAGAAATAAATATTATGGTATTATATTGACTCAAACAAAAGGAGGGGAGACATGCCGAGTTTTGAACTTCCTCAAATGGCTCTTTATCATAATCAATGGAATGGTTTGGATAACAGAGAAATCTTTACACTTTTTGCGCCACTTGACTTTGATCAGGTAGCGGTTTTGAGACCCGGACAGAGTTTTTGGTATGATCAGGATCCGATCTACCACCATGGCAAGGTTTATGGCTATGTACGCAAGGTTGTGACTCGTGTGGAGATGGTGGATAAAGATAAACTGCGTCTTCATTTCCGGGATGGTATGACTACAGTGGAACGGGGTCGTGGTAATAGTAAGGTGTATGATCTTCTCAATCCTGAAAGTTTGGTGCGACTGGTTTCTGAAGACAGACGCATCGGCGCTCTTTAAAATCATTCACCACAAAAGGAAAAACATGCCAACTGGGAAAAATAATAGAGTTGATACGGTCATTAGAATTTTGGCTGTGATGGTTGCTATTTTTATTGGTATTTGTGGCATTCGGGAAGTTATGACCGGACCTGCTGATATTGATAACTATACGTTATTTTTATATCCAGCAATGCTCATCTTTTTTATGGCAGTTATGCCATGGGTAAGACAGCAAAGCAATACCCATCGCGCAGATTAGTTTCCATCCTCGTCGCACCGACCAACCCTCGGTGCTTTTTTAATTATTAAATCGTCTCTCTGTTCTTCTGTTTATCTGTTTCTTAGTTTTCTATTGGGGCTTGACATAATGTTGTGCTCACGGTAGTCTAATTTATTCCAACAACAAGAAGAAAGGGGTGTTTCCATGACATTTGCAAGATCGCTCATTGTTTTGTCCACCATTCAAGTGATTGGTTTTTGGGTTGGTATTCCGCTTTTGTTTGGGCATTATGCTCCGCAAGCCGGTTTTGCTCTTCTCTGGTTTGGTTTGCTTGGGCTTATCAGTCTTTGTATCATTACGTAGGCATTGAAGATTCGTCATGAACAATTTAAAGAATATTTGTATAGTCATATGCCACTCGTGGTTATACAAACTAAAATTGGTTTGCCAGTTATCGTTGGTGCCATCATTCTGGGTAGTTACGGGTACGATCTTTTGGCCATTTCTTTGATTACAACATGCGCGTTGATAATGGGTTCGACTCTACTCTATATTATTCTGCCTCCGTTGTGGCGTTACAGCGGACATCAGAAAAAGCCAGAGAAAATGTAAATACCATAGTGCTGACCATTCGGGTCAGCGCTTTTTTTGTAAAAAAAGCACACCGTTGTTTGCGGTGCGCATGACTATATCTTGAGAGTGTAGAACAATAATTTTTAAGAGTGTATTTTAGGTAATCAGTAGATTCAAATAGGCAAATCCGCACGAATTGCCCTATAGATAATTAAATTTTAAATGCCTTATTTGATGTCTAAAATTTTAAAAAGCTAAAAAATACCACCCTTGTTCCTTATTCTTCTACAGTCTCATCTTAGTTAATTAATCGTTCAACTTTATGAGGTAAGTGATCAATTCCGCCAAATTCTTTTATTGGAATTGATTTAATTTTTTGTCTTGTTTCTGGGTTGAGGTGGGTGATGGTCATTTCATTTTCTCCACCAATGCTTTCGCAGTCGTCTTCAATTAAAATATCTGGCATTATTTGCAGAGCAACATCTTTGTATTCTTCGCTTTCTTTTCGGAAGTATAATTCACCTTTAGGAAAATTATATTTTTGCAAGACAAATTTTATAGTTTCTACTTCATCTGATTTTTTTCGCGAAGTTAAATAACAAATTTTCACACCTTGATTTTTCCAAGTGTTTATTTTTTGTGTGGCATTGCCAATAGGGATGTAAGACGAAAAATCCTGCACAGATTCTTCATTATCTTTCACCTGTTTTATAATTTCATCTCTTGTGAGTCCGGCCGCATTTTTATGTTGTATAATTGTTCCTTCGGTAAAGATAAGGATTTTCATATCAAAGCAGTTTTTTTAAGAAATTGAAATAGTAAGTTTAGCTTTTAAAGCCTTAGCAACTTTTTCAAGAAGCTCAACAGTTGGATTGTAATTTCCAGATTCGAGCCGTGCAATAGCAGATTGTTTTGTACCGATTTTTTTTGCCAGTTCTTTTTGGGTCAGTCCTCTCTCAAGCCGTTTTTCAATAAGCGCTGCCATCAAAGCAAATTCCGGTCCCAAATTATTATAGGCTTCACGGATATCTTTATCCTTAAGCATTTCTTTTTTGAATTTAGTAAATGATTTCATATATTATAAGTATAACTTATATGTTATTTTGTGTCAAGGGTTTTAATTTTTTGGCAGGCAATTTTAATTTCATTTGGTGGAATTCGTTTTGATTTTTTTAAAAATCCATGGAGAAGTGTGGCAGTATCTTTGCGAAATGTATAAAAAATTCGGACTTCTTGTGATCCTTTTATTCTTAATTCAAACAGTTGATTTTTTATTTTTTTACTATGAGGCATCCCAATTTGATTTCCGAATTGCCTTAAAAGATCAAGAGTTCGCAGAATTTTTGAGATTGTTGTTTTTTCAAGAGTAGCGATGAATTTTTCAACTTTGTAATCAATGAATTTTATATACATAAAAAGCGGCGCATTAATAATAATTGCGCCACTTTTTGTGTTTTATAGGAGTGTTTTTATATTTTGAATTCTTTTATTTTTTCACCAAAATATTTTATCAGATATGCTACTAATTTTTTATTGCATTTGTCGCACAGATCAAAAGTAAAGCGCAAACCTGAGCCGCTTATGTCGCCTCTCAACCAATTATTCTCATCAGATAGACTATACCTACTTCGTTCACCAACTTTTTTACACTTGTCACATTTTGCTACGTTCATAATGATTTATTTTAGTGAGTTATGGACATCACATCCCCAAAACCACCCTTATAACCTATTAAAATTGCGGCTGGCTTGTTTTTCACTTGAAAAAATCCTCAATGTATCTATGGATACATCTGCGGTTTTTTCAAGTTCCAAAATCAAGCCATCCATCAATTTTAATTAGGTTCTAAGTGCGGTTTTGGAATGCGGTGTCCATAAGGGTACTTATTATTATATCTACCACCAGAACCCAGGTCAAGTGTTGATAAATTTTATTATTATTTTTTTAGGGCGCGAGTGGTTGTCTGTCCTTATTAAGCTCAAGATACTTAACAAAATTATATAAAAAAAGGGCGGAGTGAGTCTCCGCCCCTTCCACTGTTCGCTTCTGTCAGCTCCCTAACGTCCGTGGTAGACGACCCATGCTGAGTCCCTGTACCGTGCTCTTTGGAGGGGGTCTCGGGATTGCGGCTTTGCGTTTTTTAGACGCCAGGAGCAGGGTGAATCCTGTGGAGGCAGAGACCCCGACGTGAAGCCACTCTAAATCATTTATCAAAACTTGTCAAGACTTTATAAGAGACCACTGCAAAATTCCCTTTTCGTGCCAAATTTTATTCCCTGAGCTAGTCGAAGGGATAAAATTTGGCTAAATCTAAATAGGTCTTCGACAGGCTCAGACACTATTTGAGAGTTTTATAACAGTCTTTATAAAGTGGTGCATTGAAAACTTGACTATTTGGTTAATGCAGGAATTTGGTTTGGGTTTGGTCTTGTGTCACGCCCAGAAAAAAACAGGCCAGATGGCCTGTTTGGATTTTAGACGGTGTACCCGTCTTGATCAGGGTCGTTTTTTTTGTGAGCTTCTCGCCAAACCCTTGCGAATTTTTTCTTTTCTTCGTCATCGGGTTTTTTAACCGGTTTGAGTCCGGCCCGCCACATATTAGCCGCTTCTCTTTCGATATCACCTTTTTTAACAAGTTCGAAAACCAAAACCATTTGGTCTTCTGTGTAGACTTCAGCAATATTTTCCAGTACCATGCATAATACATCCGGGTCCCCGTGAACCAGACGTTCTCTAAGAGCCCATTCCATACTGACTTGAAAATGTCTCTCGTCTATTTCAAAGATAAGCTTGTTAAGTTTTTTGGATTCACGAACACTGAGGCTGTCTTTTTCCGGCACCACAAGAAGCAAAGGAAGTTCTTGTTCTTCTGTAGACATTTTTGCCTCCTTTCTTATGGACCTGTTTATCTTATTTAGAATATCTGATTTAATAATTTTTGTCAATAGTCATCATAAAAAACACCTAATTGTATGATGAGATGTCTTTCTGGCTTGCCACGTAGGATGCAAGTCCTTTATGTGGTGGTTGCCTGTTTTTTGTTATTTTTACTCAGGGTGGAGTAGGATTGACAGAAAGACTTTCCTTTGTTAGGATTTCTGGGAGAGGAGACAAATAAAACATGAATAGACATAGTGTGAGAATTGTACGGGAAGAGTCTGGTGCTATCATGATGTTTTTGCTTCAGAATGGGCAGATGACGGAAACTTTCATGGCGTTTGTGGCGGATACTGAGTTTGACGCTGTTGAGCGCGTCCTGCACACATGGCACACAATCTCTGTCATCTCTGCTAGTGAGGAGCAAGAGATGGGGGCGGATGCTCGCCGACAGTGGGCCAGGGTTCGGGGCAGACTGGAAAACTGATGACCAAGCTTCGTCTTTTTGTTCATATATATAGTGCAGCGCCGGCCAACTGGTCGGCGCATTTTTTTATTCTCCAAAAACAAAAAACACCCACCAAAATTGGTGGGTGTTTTAGTGGGGTTTAGTTGATTGTATTGGAACTATAATTAATTCAATTTGAAAGTTTTTTTAATCAGATTGTCAATATCCTTATTCTTGTCCCAAATTTTTTTCATTTTAATATATAGTTTTTGGCAATCCGGATATGGCTTTGATTTAAAACCCTTATTAAACTCTTGCCAATAATTACTATTTTCAATTAAAACATTAAGATTTTCTGTAAATTGCCAGAAAGTCGAATCAGGAGAATTACGTTCACTTGGCTGCAGTCCAAATTTCTTTTGTAAATAATCGTATTCTATAAAATGTAGCATTTCGTGGGCTGTGACACGCAGATCATTATTTTCTCGTCCGGGCTTAAAGGTTCTTAGTGGGAAAGCAAAGGATTTTTCTTTGATATAACGGGGAAAAGTACGGGCAATAGAAACAAAGCCGCGATAATTACCTTTTGGCCAAGGCCAGTGATTAAATAGCTGGTCTACTTTTTTAAAAAATATTTTTTCTACTTTATGCCATTTGGTTTGGGTATTTTTTGCACTGTCGGCTAGATATTCTTTCTGATCAAAATAATACTGATCCAAATACGCACTTAAAATTTTATTCTTCTTCTTTATAAACTCTTTTTTAAGGACAAAACTCATACCCACTGGTAAGAATTTTTGTAAGTTTCTGGTTCGGCCTAAGAAAAGATTTTTTTCTCGGGGTAAATTAATGTCAAATTTAATTTTAGGATAATATTTTTGAGGCATAAATTAATTTATTCATAAATCTTATTTTATTATAACAAAAAATCGCCTTTTAAGCGATTTTCTGTAAAATTGGACGCGAGTGTACGAAGTTGGAACTTGGTTTAGGGTTAGTGCCACTTTAATATTTCTTCCAATAGCTCTGGAAAAGTTTTGATCAAGAAGGAAAAGTGTCCACGGTCTTTGAATCGTATAACCTTGGCATCGAGTTCTTTTTCATAGATTTTTACAGAATCCAGAATCAAATCCCAGTCGTCACTAGATACGAAAATGGTCGTGCCGTCTTTTATGTGTTGTTTTGTATCTTTTGGTACTTCAAAGTCGTAGAACTCATATGAGGTTGGACATGGGTCGGTGGGACTCCCGTGTCTTGCCGGAGCGACAAGTATGAGTTTGTTGATGGTTTTCTTTTTTTCTATTATGTATTTGATGCAAGCTCCCGCACCAGCACTTAGTGCCACGAATACAGTTTCTTCATCAACCCCCGCATCATCAATAGCTTTTTTCCACTCACTATATGGAGCTTCCCAAACTTTTGGAATTACAGGACAGGTAACCTTGTATCCCTGTTTTTCAAGTTCATGTTTTGTCCAGCCCATCCAGTTGTTTTCATTGTTTGGATTGCATTCAGGAATATCAACGATTGGTACACCGTTGATTTTTTCTGAGAACCTACCATAAAGTAGAATTGCATTTTTCATAGGATTTAATTATACCACGAGATAAAGTGAGAACCAAATATACCGCAATATTGTGCGGTATATAATTCTTTTGTTTTAATAAGTGTTAATTTAAACTTGGAAACACTTCAAATTCACGTTTTATTATTTCAATGTCTGCGTCAGTGATGATTTTTCTGCTTCGCATCAAGCTAATAATAAATTCAACCTTCGCGTCTTCTTTGCGAAGTTTCTCAATTACACTGCCTTTCAACTCTCCCATTTTTTCATCCAGATATGATTTGGTCGGGAGAGTACTTACATTAGTATTCAGTGCCTCGACTTTAGCATTAAGTTGGTTGAATTCTTCTTTTGTGACCATGTTATCTTTTAGAAAATCCAATATTTCGTCTGTGGTTGTGGTGTTGTTGTTATCCATATGCTTTCATTTTGACATATAAAAAAAAGCATGTCAAATTTTGATGAAAAAAGAAAGACACTTCATTTTACAATGAAGTGTCTTTCTGGCGGGCGCGACCGGATTCGAACCGGCGATCTTCTCCGTGACAGGGAGACATGTTAAGCCAGGCTACACCACGCGCCCACGCCCACGCAACACTATTATTTAGTAGTGCGGCGGTTTACTTGTGTTACAATCGCTTCGAATAATTTTGGATGATGAATAGCGAAATCAGCCAGGATTTTTCGATCAATCTGAATTTGCGCTTTTTTTAAATCGTCAATGAATCGGCTGTAAGTCGTACCCTGTGCGCGCAAAGCCGCGTTAATTTTTAAAATCCACAAACCGCGCGCCGCTCTTTTTTTAGTTCGGCGATCTCGGTAAGCGTACTTTCCGGCTTTAGCAGCCGCAGTTTTTGCTAATTTAATTTTTGATTTTCGGCCCCATTTAAACCCTTTGGTTTTCTTTAATAGATTCTTCCGGCGCTTGGCATGCATGGTTCCTCGTTTCACTCGTGGCATATTTAGCTTTTTAGCTTCTTAGCTTCTTAGCTTTTTAAAAAAAGATAAGAAGCTGCAAGCTATGAGTTAATCAAATGTTTAATAGTTTTTTCGTTAGCTTTTCCCATAGTAACATCGCGGCGTTTTTTTCTTGTTTGTGAACCAGTGTCGCGAGAATTAAAATGATTCTGCCCGGCATAACGCTTGAGCAGTTTTTTCTTTTTGGTAATCTGAAATCTTTTCGCAGTTGCTTTGTGAGTTTTTTGTTTCATAGAGATTGTGAAAATATTTCGTTACGAACCTACGAACACCTACGAATTTACGAATGTACGACCCACCATCTTATTCGTTGGTTCGTGGCCAATTCGCAGTTTCGTAACGATTACAGTATCGTTCATGGTTTCATAGTGAATATAGACATCATTCTACTCCTTAACCACTATCATTGTCAAGCGGCCACCCTGTTTTTGTAACGGTTGCTCGATTTTAATTTTTATTTCCTCTGTATTTAGCGATTTTGCGAATTCTTCCATTAATTTGCGCGCCAAGTCCATTTGATTGCGTTCACGACCACGCAAGATAAGCTCAATCTGCACTTTGTTCCCATCTTTAAGGAAATCTTGAGATTTTTTACGTCGTACTTCAAGGTCATGCTCGCCAATTCGAAGGGATAAGCGTACGCCTTTAACCAATATTTTTTGTGCTTGTGCTTTTTTCTTTCTCGCCATTTTTTCCTGCTCGTATCGGAATTGACCAAGATTCAAAAGTTTGCACAAAGGCGGTTGGGCTTTTGGCTGAACTTCAACAAGATCATATTCGCGTTCCTCGGCAATTTGAAGCGCTTTTGATAATGGCATTGGTCCAAGATTTACATTGGTTTCATCAATAACCTGGACTTCAGGTGATTTTATTTGGAGGTTGGCATTATACCGCGGTTCTTCTGCCTTAGCCCCAAATCTTCGTTTGTGTCTAGAAATACGCATAAGTTGGAAATATATTTACTACCGTGATTATACAATATTAGCGAAAAAATGTCTAGTTCATTCCGGAGGTTTAACCTTTGGAGGTTAAACCTCCGGAATAAAAAACGTGTACAGAGAAATCTGTACACGCTTGATGTCTATGGTCAGAAATTTTCACCCGTTTTTTTACATTTAAGAAGGCTTTTCTCCGGGAAAATTACTATTAATTTCATGAGTTGGTTCAGTTGATTTGACTTTTTTCCCTTTTACCCATTCTTTAAATTTTTTATAATTCTCTGGAGGAAAGTTTATCTCACCTGACATAAACGCAACTTCAACACGTCCACTTTCCGTAACAGTAAGCTCATCCAAAACTCGCAATCCGTCCCATTCCCGCAAAACATGCATAAATATAGCTGCTGTATCACTTGGAGTACCTTGCGGAAATATAACTCTCCATCCTTGGGAAGGGATCTCGGGGGTAGCACTTGCCGTGTGTTCATAGATTATGCCATTGGGATTAATTTCAATTACGTCAGATGGGGTGTTGCCTATTTCTGGATAATAAGACATTGACTCCATGGTTTGACCAGCGGAACCAACTCCGTAAATGCATTGATAGCGTTCTTTAAGTTGAATTGGTTCCCCTTTTTGTATTTCTGATGCTGGCTTCCATTTTTCTCCAGAAAGCATCAAATCATCTATAATTTTTCTATTCTCTGTAGTTAATCTGAATAGGTCATCATCAATTTTTATTCGTATAGTAGGCGGTAAAAAACTTTCTTTACTGCAACTAGGGGGTTTTGGAGGGGAAACTCCAAAAACCTCGTATTGCCAAAAATCTTCATAACTTTTCTCATTAAAAGGTAAATCGTCCGATGGGAAAAGATTTTTTATATCAATCATTAATCCATCCATATATTTTAAAATCGCATCCCAATTATTTTCGGATATAGAAATTCCTTTTTTCTCCATGGAATACCTTAAGCGGGGAAAAAAACTATTATAAGTTTTCATCCTTATTCTTGTGTCATATCCTCCGAAAAGACAAACTGAAAAATCTTCCTCTGTTTCAGGTGCCAACCATCCTGCAAATTGGCCGGCTAAATATCTACTCATTTCTTCAAACACAATTTCCATGTTTTCCTTGCCCTTGTATCTTTCAGGTAAATATAATTTATACGTTGGAGCAATTGGCCTATTACTTCCTGAAAAGTAATGAAATTCTCCCACTGGTTCAAATTCTATCCTATTTTTGTTCAGATCATTGTCTTCTCGAAAAACTAATTCAAACTGAACATCTTTTGGTCTTATTATGGTTTTTTCTCTTAATTCTAATGTTTCTGGTTTTGGGTTTCTTTTTTCTAGCATAGATTTTTTTAAGTATCAGTTGGGCATTGGGTTTAATTTAAAATATTGGTGGGAGAGGGTAGATTATTATTTTTTTTAAAACAACAAGGAAATTTTTGGCTATTGCGCACAATAAGCGTGGGCTATGCGAAGTGGCCAAACGAGCTGAAGGCTTGAGTGGACGTTTCACATAGCGCGCTATTCGTATAATAAAAGCATATCAAGTATGGGATACTTTTACAAGCGAGATCCGCGTAGTCAATAGATGTTAAACCTCCGGAATAAAAAAGTGTACAGATTTCTCTGTACACGTTTGAGGTTTATTTGTAGTGGTCAGTATAAAATTCTACTTTTGTCCGGCCAAAATCGGAAAAGCATCTTCGAGATAATTTTTCATTGTATAAATACACAATTTATCTTCCGGTGGTCGCGTGCGCAGTTGCCCCTCAGCATCAATGCTTAGATTAGGAAACATTCTGACTAGCGGGTCAATCAGATAAAGTGAACGCGATCCCAGACCCCCGGCAATACCAAGACCAAGTTTCGGATAATTGTGAAGGGAGGAAAGATACTCAGTTCCTTTGATAGGATCAAGAGGTTGACCTTTGCCACCGCTTGGATCAATAAGGATTGCATCAATTGTTGGAAGATATTCACCAACAAGTTCGGCAAAATGTTTTGCTGACCCGGCCACAGCCATGGCTTTGCCACCGATTTGAAGCAGAAGAAATTTTTCCGGATTTGTTTTTCGATATTTTTGAACTTGTGCGATTGGTGGCCAAGCAATGTTTAGTTGAAATCCATCAAGATGTGGTCCGGCAAGTTCTGTAATTTCTGTAAGTTGGGCAAACAATGTTTCCGGATTATCTGTATTGTAATGAACAAGGTTTAGTGCGCGTTCATCATCAGCAAAGATGCCAGCTACTGCTTCCTTTTTTGGATAACGACCTGGCCACTTGTTTGTTTGTCCGGCAAGTGTTTTGGAGCTCATAAGAATTCCAACCATGAGGCGACGCACTGATTTTTTTGGAACCATGGTGAGAGCTTCGCGGACTTCGTTGCAAGACATAAAACCGGTAACGCCAACATAAGGACCATTTTTATTTGCCATTTCAACCTTCCTTTCTTTGGGTTGGAATTTAAACTTGGACTTCTGGTTTAAATATAAGATTACATTAGCAGAAAATTTGATAAATGTCAAGTCTTGCGAGATTTTTGATTGCAGATTGTAGATTTCAGATTGAGGAGTTTGGGGATGAAGTAGGGTTTAAGATGTGAGATCACTGACGGTGTAAAACTAAAAATCTCAGCCTGCGCTGGGATTTTTAGGTGGAGACGGCGGGAGTTGAACCCGCGTCTAGTAAGTCGATTCTAAGTGGTTCTACAAGTGTAGTTGCGTTCATGGTTACGGTGTATAAAATATAAACGTAACAAGATTTTTATACATCGCGCGCTGGCGCTCTCAATGCTTGACGCAGAGCGTCCGTCAAACATCCATCCTCAAAATTACACCAGTGATCTTCCTAGAGGAGTTGGAAGGCTGATGAGCGGCTGTGTTTAGACAGCTGCCATTGCAAAGCTTGGAACGCGGAAAGCGTTCTTTACTTTGGAGAATACGTTTGCATGTATTCGTTTCTTCGGCGGTTTTACGAGATGACAAAGTTGCTCGACTTGCGCACATAGAAAAGAACTCCTATCGATACCCGGCATCCCCATGGGGTGTTACGGTAAAATAACAAATTCCAAACTCCAAATTCCAAAAAAATCCCAAATTCAAATGATCAAATGTTCAAAACTTTATTCTCGAATTCTCGAGAATTCGAGAATAAAGATTTAAAATTAGTTTTTATCTTATCTTAAATTCTTAAGATTTTAAGAATGGGTTTTGGACATTACTTAGAATTTGTTTTGAATTTGTAATTTGTGTTTTTGAAATTGTTTGGAGTTTGGTAAGCCGCAGAGATCCTTCACCCTCGTAGGAATATTCGTTACAACGGTTCAGGACGACTTCCTACGGAAGTCGTTTGGAATTTTACATCTCGCGCTTCATCCTCTCACGAATATCCCGTTCCACATCGCGCTTCTTTTTTATTTCGCGCTTCTCGTATTCTTTTCTTCCACGACCAATTCCAAACTCCAACTTAATCAAGTTCTTCTTATTATAAACACGGATTGGTACGATTGTCAAGCCTTTTTCACTGGATTTTCCAAATAAGTGGCTGATTTCGCGCTTGTGTAATAAAAGTTTTCGTGAACGGTCGGGATCAAAATCTTTGAGCATACCAGCCGCTTTCCATTTTGGAATATGCGCTCCGATTAACCATAT
>Ga0209211_10003317_pt1 | contig 26440 bp, 25 predicted proteins | sample RifGroA2_FD_183992 | JGI IMG/M metagenome (GOLD analysis project Ga0209211, IMG submission 183992) | Groundwater microbial communities from Rifle, Colorado, USA - Groundwater A2 (SPAdes) (version 2) | ecosystem: Environmental > Aquatic > Deep subsurface > Groundwater | place: Rifle, Colorado...
TTTGGCAATGGAGACAGGAGCACCGGTTATCGAAGTAAATTTGTCCTGTCCCAATCTTCATAGCGGCAGTGTTGTTTGTTATGATATCGAATTGTCATCACAAATATGCAAACAAATAAAAAACGCCATTGGCGATATACCGCTGATTGCCAAAATCGGATATTATCAGGACGAACAAATGCTTCGTAATTTTGTCGTTGCCACTAATAAATTTGTAGACGGTATTGCTGTGATCAACACGGTTAAGGGTGAAATCAAAGACCTGCAATTAAAAAAACCGCATATGAGAAATCTGACAGTCAGCGGTGTCTGCGGAAACTACATCAAGCCTTATGGAATAGATATGGTTTCCCGTTTGAACAAACTGCGAAGCGAATGGAAAATGGACTTTGCCATACTCGGAATAGGAGGAGTGACAACATCTGCCGATTACGAAGATTATATTGCCGCCGGAGCAGATGTGGTTCAAAGCGGAACAGGTGCAATGATGAATCCCAACCTGGCATGGGAAATTTACGAAAAAGAAATAAAACAAAAAAATGAATATTCTTTGGCCAAATCTTTGGGATCTACATATTTTAATTTAGCCGGAAATAACATGAACCTCGAAAGCCTGAAAAAAATGTACATGGAAATGGTCTACCCCATATCTTTATCAGAGAATCAGAGAACTCTAAAAATTAGAGAAGAGTTATTTGAGTTGAAACACGGTGAATTCGGCAGAAAAACTTCTCATATTTACATGAATCACCGCAATCTGCTTTATGCAAATGCCTGGGATCGCAAATTAATGGTTACAATTTTCGACGTTCTGATAAAAGAAAATATACTTAACGGTAACGAAAGCAAGGAATTTGGCGTAGTGGCGATAACTTCTTCTTCCAGTCCTGATCTTACGGCGCTCATGCTCGACATGATGTCGCCTCGTATTACACGCAGTGTGGTTTTGTCCGAATATTTGCTGCAAAAAGAAAAAGGCAGTCATACCGAACTGTACGGTGAAATTGATGCGCAAAAACCGGTCGTGATGGTTGATGACGTATTTACTTCAGGAATATCTTTTAAAGAAAACTTAGCATTAATCAAAAAGAACCTTAAGAATAAAGAGTCACTCAATGTTTCAGCCGTTACTCATCTATGCCGTAACCCCGAAGTAAGCAAAAAGTTCATTGAAGAGACAGGCTGCAAACATTTTTACCTGACCACTTTGGATGAAGTGTTAAAATATCACTGGAAAAGCTTTACCCAAAAACAGAGAAAATTAATTTTGTCGGAACGTCTGTATTTATCGTGAGTTAAAATACTATATGATTTTTAAGAAAAAACTCGAAAGAATAATCGATAAAAATAACTCCCTTCTTTGCGTCGGACTGGATCCGGAAATGGAAAAAATTCCGCAGCATTTGAAAAAACTCAAGTACCCTTTTTTTGAATTTAACAAAGAAATAGTTGACGCTACTTATGATCTGGTTTGCGCTTATAAGCCCAATATCGCTTTTTATGAATCTCTGGGTTTGAAAGGATTGGAACAGTTGAAAATGACAGCTCATTACCTTCGGAAGAAATATCCGGAAATACCGATTGTGGTTGATGCCAAAAGAGGGGACATCGGCAATACCATGAATCATTATGCCAAATCCATTTTCGAATATTGGAAGTTCGATGCGGTGACGGTACATCCATTTTTGGGGCTTGATTCGTTAAAGCCGTTTTTCCAATACAAGGATAAGCTGATCATAATGCTGCTTAAATTCTCCAATCCCGACAGCAAAATGTTCATGGATTTGAAAACAGGGAGCGATAAATTTTATTTAACCGTTGCGAAAACTATTGCCAAATGGCCTTATGGCAATATAGGCATAATGGCCGGCGCGACATATCCGCAAGAGCTGCGGCAGTTACGGAATATATTTCCCGACAATATTTTTCTCTCGCCCGGCTTGGGAGCGCAAGGCGGGGAAATAAAACAGGCGGTCGGCGCCGGCGTAGATGCCCATGGAAAAGGGATTATGTTTAACTCAAGCAGGGCAGTAATCTACGCTTCTAAAGGTAAGGATTTTAGCAAGATCGCCAGGGAAAAAGCAAAAGAATTCAGAAATGAAATTAATAAATACCGTTAATAGTTGAGGCTAAGTCACCCTAAGGGTGACTAAATATTATGAGAAACATTCAAAATAAAATACTTTCCATCCTTAAAAAAACCAAAGCCATAATTGTGGATGATCATATAGTGGGGACTTCAGGAAGACACATGGACATATATATTAATCCGGATAATTTATTGCCATTCACGCATGAAGTTTCGAAATTAGGAGAAATATTTGCTGAAAAATTTAAGAATAAAAAAATAGATGTTGTAGTTGGGCCGGCAATAGGCGGTATAGTTATATCCCAATGGGTTGCTTTTCACTTAAGCCGTTTATGTGGCAAATACATATTGGGATTGTTTACTGAGAAGGATGCAGATAAAAATCAAGTATTTGAAAGAGGGTTTGACAAATTAGTTAAAGGTAAAAATGTTTTAGTTGTCGAAGATATCACAACCACAGGCGGCTCTGTGAAAAAAGCAGCTGATACAGTTGCCAAAGCAGGCGGCAAGGTAGTTGCAGTAAGCGTAATAGTCAACCGTGATCCAAAGAAAGCAACATCTAAAACTATTGGTTATAAATTTCTACCATTAACTGTAATTCTAGCTTCTTCGTTTACCGAGGATGAATGTCCAATGTGCAAAAAAAATATACCGGTTAATATTGAAATAGCGCACGGCAAAGAATACATGTCGAGAAAATCAAACAATCGCAGAAATTGAAGTTAACAATAAAATATTATAAATATGGCGGAAAAAGTTGGATGCATGGAATTAGATAAAGCATTAACCGGTAATTTATTTAAGATTGAAAATTTATTTAGTTCGGCGTTTTTCAGGCGTGATTTGGCAGTAAGAAAATTCAAGGACAGTTGTTTATTCCATTCCCGGAAAAGATGGCTAAAAGATTACCAGGTAGTGAAATAAAGAGCAAAAGGAAAAAAAGAAGGTGATAGCAAATTTGATAGATTGCGTCTTCAATATCAACAAGAAGTCGGTAGTATTTTAATTCCGGTCCTGGTCCATTCACGGATTAAAACCGTCCCGGGCGATAAGACTATAGAAATAAATGAAGATTGTATAGCTTAGTATTTATTTGGCAAACGGCGGATTTTTTACTCGGGCATTAATGAAGTACTTGGAAAATGAGTTATTTGCCGAAGATGATAATTATACTAAAGGAAACTTTGAGTTGGTCATAAGAGCAAGTAGGGCGCTTCATTTTGATGGTAAAAAATTGTTGTTTGGAGTAGTTATGAATAGGTTAAATCAACTTGCCAACTAATGCATGTTAAGAATTGGGTTGTACAGCGCCAGGCTCTGTCTTTAACCGCGCTATCAATCCGGAAACTTCATTAGTATCCCATGAACTCAATCTTAAAGCACGCAGATTAATATCAGGGATTATTGTACCTTCAAGTGCTTTTTCTTTCTGATTTCCGAAACCAACAATTATCAAGCGTTGCAGACCGAGTTTATATCGCTCATCCTCTTTGGTTAAAATTTTTGCTGCTTCAATAAGTTTCGGCAGTCCGTCATCAATTAATATGACATTTGTCATATCGTTTTTTAATTGAAAATCGTCAGTCAAGATATGGTCATGAAGAATTTTTCTTAGTTTGTCCAATGGAGTTTCACAAATTACCACTTTGTCAGGTTCAGGGAAATTATTTGTTCTAAGCCATTGGTGCGATGCTTGTTCCACTTCAGCAGGCCTGACAGTGTAATAACCTGCATGAATAAATGAATTGCTTATTGTTTCTACTCCTGCTTGAGATCCGGCTATTGGAGTTAAATTTAAGTGGACTTCGGGCGATGTTCTGATTTGAGCTCTTATTCTTTGGAAACCTTCTTCATTTATTTGTCTAACATTTTGTATTTGCGGTACGTCAAAGGTCAAAGCATATTTGGAATCTGCTTCTAATATTTCTGTTGGAGACATTCCCAACCTAAAAGCAGAGTTATACTGAGTGAGATGTGCTGCGACCACACCAGCGGCAATAGTCTGGTCAATATCAAAAATAATCCTGCTATTAATTTCGGCCGGATTTGGCATCGATCTGTATTATAGCATTTTTATCTGTCAATATGCCCCCTTTTTGTGATAATGTCAATTTTGCCAACTTTTTTCCAAATTCAATTGCTAAATAAACCGATTTATTTTTAAGCAGAGCCAATGAAAATCCTAAAGAAAAATTATCACCCGCTCCTGTAGTATCAACTGCTTTTTTAATAGAGGGCGCATCAAAATTTATTTTTTTGCCGTTTTTGAAATAAATATCGCCCCCTTTTTCTCCTTTAGTAATAACCATCATTTTTACTCCTGATGCAAACGGTCTGCTTCTTAATATAAAATGAGCCTCTTCTCCATTACCGATTATAATATTGGTTTTTGACAATATGGCTTTTTTAATATAGTTGGGTTTTATTACTGTCTGGGGACCTGGAATATAAATGATTTTTCTTGATTTACACCCGGCGGCAATTCTGAGCGCTACAGTCGGCAAAGCATTACAAAGAAAGATGGAATCAAATTGATTTATAGGTATTTTGTCATACGATAATTTATCAAAAAACGGTAAAGAATTATTATCTCTCCAGATTCTTTCAGACCCATTTCCGTGAACATCATCAATGATGCATGTTGGTATTGATGGTGAATCAAAGTTGCAATATTTTAAATTGACACCTGCTTTAACGAGCTCTTCTGTGTAGAATTTGCCAAAATGATCTTTTGATAGCACAGTTAACAAATACGGATTAACAGAAAAATACGTTGCATTATAGCTCATAATTCCTGCAGCACCGCCAAGCGATCTCTTTCCTTTGATAAAATCTAAAGTGGCAAAGCCAACAAACAGGATTTTTTTCATTGCAATAATTATCTCAAATAATATTTTACATATTGACTAATTAACCTTCCAAGCTTATTATATGAGTTATGCTCGGTAAAATTTTCGTTGAAAAGGCTAATTTTCCCGGTCAGGGAGAAATGCTGATATTTACAGCCTTCCAAGATACCCTAAAAAAAGATGTATTCTTCAAACAACTTGATTTAAAAACAAAGGGAAAACTGACAAAAAAAATTAAACTGCATGATTTTAAAGCTAAAGAAGGAGAAATGCTCACTTGGGAAATAGATGATTTTTATAAAACAATAGTTATGGTTGGCGCCGGTAATTCAAAAGACTTTAATTTGGCAAAATGGAAGAACCTTTTAGCCGGCGCTTTTAGAGCAGCCAGTTCACTAAAGCACAAATCAGCCACAATATGTTATTTCGATGTTTTGGGTAAAGACTATTTTGAAATAGGCAAAAAACTGACTGTTTCTTTTCACCTCAGCAACTATTCTTTTGATTTTTTCAAAAGTAAACCGGATCTAAAAAAACAAGATAGATTAGCAGAATTGAAGTTCCTGCTATATTCTCCTTTGTCCGATAAACAAGCAGAATTGGAAAAAGGAATCGAGCTGGGAGGAATAATCTCAAAGGGCATATATTTGACCCGGAATTTGGTCAATCAGCCGGCTTCGCACCTTAATCCAATGACCATGCAGGAAACCGCTTTGATGATAGAAAAAGAATCAAAAGGGAAAATAAAGACGGAAGTATTCAATGAAACAGAATGTAAAAAATTAGGTATGGGTGCATTTCTTGGTGTTTCTCAGGGCAGCGACACCAAACCAAAATTTATTATCCTTAAAACTAATAATTCGCGAGCTAAAACAAAAATCTGCCTTATAGGTAAATCGGTTACCTTTGATTCCGGCGGATTATCTTTAAAACCTGCTGATTATATGGATACCATGAAAATGGATATGGCCGGCGGCGCTGTGGTTTTAGGCGTATTTCAGATATTATCCCAAATAAACGAATTTAACCAAGATTTGCAGGTTTTCGGTTTATTACCGGCTTGCGAAAATATGCCGTCGGGTGCTGCTTTAAAGCCGGGAGACATAGTCAGGGCTCTAAACGGCAAGACAATTGAGGTACTAAATACCGATGCCGAAGGACGGCTGACTTTAGCGGATGCCCTATCTTACGCGGAAAAATATATCAAAGCAGATTATATGATTGATGTGGCTACGTTGACCGGTGCATGTGCGGTAGCGTTGGGGCTGGATATTGCCGGAGTTTTCAGCAATGATGAAAAATTCAAAAAGATATTTGAAAAAACCGCTACTGCGGCCGGTGAAGAATTTTGGCCTTTGCCATTATATAAACCTTACAAAAAAAGACTGAAAAGCAATATAGCCGATTTGAAAAATATAGGCGGCAGTCGTTATGGAGGAGCCATTTCCGCCGCCCTGTTTTTGGCAGAGTTTGTCAACAAAAGCAAATGGATACATATTGATATAGCAGGTCCGGCCTTTAATACGGAGGAACAGCATGGGGTTATCCCCAAAGGCGCAACCGGTTGGGGAGTAGAGACAATGTTCGGGATTCTTACTGAAATTTCACCAAAAAATTAAAAATTTTTGTTACCGTAATTAAAATGTCACTGAGGGATATCATAAAAACAGACAATATCATCATAATCCACCCTCATGAAACACTGGCGTCAGCTTTATCCAAACTATCAACTTCTCATGACGCTGCTTTTCTTTTTGACGAAGAAAAAAAGTTCCTTGGCGTCATAAATCCTTATAATTCCCTGATTAAGTCATCTTTTCCCGGAAACGCCAAAGTCGAACATTGTGTTTACCATCCGCCTAAATTAAAGGTGAATTTTAGCATCTCAAAAATTGCGGAATTGTTTATTCAGTCAAAAATCCATTATTTACCTGTTTTTGATGATCTTGACAGATTTCAGGGAATAATTTCCGCCAGACATCTATTGTCTAAATTCCGTAATTTATCAATTTTTAACATTAAAATTTCCGATATCCTGAAATCAAAAAATATTCCTCTGGCCACTATCGGTGAAGAAGATACGGTTCAGACTGCAGTCGCCCTATTTAAAAAGACCAGATATTCAAAATTGATTGTTGTCGGCAAGGATCTTAAATTAAGGGGAATACTGAGTTATTACGATATAGTCTCTTATCTAGTTTCGCCAAAAGAAAAATCGCAAAAAGGTGAAAGAGAAGGGAATAAAATCAGTTTTTACCATAATAAGATAAAAATGTATTCCAAGAGTTATGTTTTGACATTAACACCCAACAATTTTTTAAATGATGTTGTACATTTTATACTGGATAAGAAAATCGGCAGTGTTGTCATCATTGACGCCAATAGGCATCCGGTCGGTATAATCACTACAAAAGATTTATTGAGGTTTTTTATCCAAGATGAAAAAGGAAAGAAAATCGAAATAATGACTAAAAATCTCTCCTTACAAAGCCGCCATATTTTCGGCGGCTTTTTTAATTACCTGAACTCCTGGATTGGAAAAAAGCAAGATGTGTCAAAAGCCAGGATTATTGTCAAAGAAGAAAAACAAGGAGGGTTGTTTAAAGTAATTTTATCGTTGATTCCAAAAAAAGGAACGCCGACAGTAATAAAAGAAGAAGGAAAAAATTTGGTTAGAGTTCTGCAACGGGTTAAAAAAGATTAGAAAGAAATTCGGCAACTTCATTTAATCCGAAAAATTTATATTTATATCGGATATTCCTGTCAAGAAAATTTGATATCCATATTACTTTGGTTGTTTTCAAAACTCCGTTCAATTTCTGGATAATACCCCAATTGTCTTCGACAAAATAGTCAAGTTGCAATTTTTTTATCATTTGCTGTTTGAACAAATTTGGCTGCTGGTCGTTCTTGTTGTAGTAATAGCCTTTAAAAATCGTGTCGGCTTCCATTTTTTTAAGCCAGTATTCAAAATCTTTTTTCAGGAAACTATAACGGCCGGTGATTAGAAAAGTTTCGATTTTTCCTTGTTCGGTCAACTTTTTTATTTTTTCGATACCGTCGGCAAGACAGAAACTGGTTTTGTGTAACTGACGCCAAATAAATTGTTCAACAGGAGAATTGGGGAAATAGAATTCATCCGTTTTTTCATGAAACAGCAGAGGTTTAGTGAATTTTAACGAACTGGCTATTACTCTGAAAGTACGAATTGGATTGTAAAGAATAACACCGTCCAAATCAAAACCAACCCTTAGCTTACTTTTCTTCATAATCTTTATAACTGATATAATAATTATAACTATTATAACAGTTATGCAAATTCTTATAACAGGAGCAGCTGGATTTCTTGGATTGCACCTGGCCAAATATCTGACCGAAAAAAAATATACACTAATTCTAGTTGATATAGCGCCTTTTGCCAAAGAAGAATATCCTAAGGGCTGTCAATTCCATTTCGGTGATGTCAGGAATCAAAAAATGATGGATATGCTGGCTAAAAAAAGCGATGTTGTTATCCATGCTGCAGCCGCACTGCCTTTATGGAAGGCGGAAGAGATAATGGATATAAATATTAACGGGACAAAAAATATGCTGGACGCAGCATTTAAAAACAAAGTAAAACGGTTTATCCATATTTCATCTACTGCTGTCTATGGAGTGCCGAAAGTGCATCCAATCCATGAGAACGCGGCATTGATCGGGGTAGGACATTATGGGCAAAGCAAAATCCAAGCAGAAAGACTGTGCAACCAATATCAAAAAAAAGGTTTGACAGTAACGATAGTCCGTCCAAAAACCTTTGTCGGCACATATCGCTTAGGAGTTTTTGAGATTCTGTTTGATTGGATAAAAGACGGCAAACGGATTCCGATAATAGGTTCGGGCAATAACCGGTATCAACTGCTTGATGTAGACGATCTTACGGAAGCAGTTTACAGATTTATTAAATCCGATAAAAAAAATGCTAATGGCACGTTCAATATAGGAGCCGAAGAATTTGCAACAGTAAAACGAGATCTGGAAAGTCTATTTAAATATGCCGGTAATAAGTCTAAAGTCTTTTCAACTCCTGCTTTTTTAGTTAAAAAACTATTATGGTTGTTTGAAAAATTGAAAATATCTCCCTTATACCAATGGGTTTATGAAACAGCCGACAAAGATTCATTTGTTTCAATTGAGAGATTGAAGAAAACTTTGCGCTGGAAACCAAGATATTCCAATTCACAGGCATTGATTAAATCTTACCAATGGTATCTGGAAAATTATAAGGAAATTAAATCACGGCCTGTTGGTATAAATCACACATCAGGCTGGAAACAAGGGATATTGGGTTTTTTCAAAAGGTTTATGTAACTTGTGTCAAATGCAAAACAAAAATAGATTAATCAATAGTAACGTTAGATTCTATTTTCTTCTTATCGCAATTCTATTATTTGGATTTTTCATCAGGATAATAGACATCGAGATAAATCCACCTGGTCTTTTCAGTGATGAAGCCAGTATAGGTTATAATGCCTATTCGATTCTAAAAAAAGGTATTGACGAGCACGGCCGGAGCTTTCCGATTTTTTTTGAAGCTTTCGGAGATTACCGTACACCAATCCCCATTTATTCACAAATACCGGCAATCGGATTATTCGGATTAAATATATTTTCAATCAGGTTGACATCGGTAATTTTTAGTTTGATAAACATTATACTGATCACACTGATTGCCAAAAATCTGACAAACAGCAACAATGCCGGTATTATTGCCGGTCTCTTTATGGCTATTATTCCCTGGTCCGTCCATATGAGCCGTTGGGGGATGGAACAAATTTATTTACCAACTGTTTTGTCTGCGGCAATTTATGTGTTTTTGTTGGGATTAAAGAAACCGATTTTATTTATACCGGCTTTTATTCTCTTGGGATTAACAACATATACTTATCTGCCGTCATTGTTGCTGATCCCTTTTTTGCTGATTTTTATCACTTTATATTTATTGATAAATAAATCTTTTCTCGGGAAAAGAAAATACGTCATATTCGGTTTATTTTTTTTTATTGCTATCTGTCTACCGATTATAGGAGCATACCGAAATAATACACTTCTGACACGCTGGCAAAGCGTCCAGGAACCGAATTTAACTTATAGCGAAAAAGTAAAAAAAATGGCATTTACTTATGCCAGTCATTTCATGCCGGATTTTCTTTTTTTAAAAGGTGATTCGTTTATGCCGGGGCATTTTATCACCAGGCATTCGGTTAAAGGGTATGGTGAACTTTACTTATTTCAGGCGCCGCTAATTGTAATAGGTTTGATTTATATATTCTTGCGCCGGAGGAATTTTGGCAACATAATCATGCTGCTGCTTTTTTTCCTCTATCCATTGGGAAGTGTTTTTGCTCATGAAGGAGCTGTTGCCACCAGATCAATAGCCGGTATAGTGCCTTTAGTCTATTTTTCAAGCCTGGGAGGATATATTTTAATGAATAAAATAGGCAGGCTATTCGGATTGCCGGCTAAAAAAATAATATTATTATTAATTGTTTCCGTTTCATTTATTTTTACATTTAATTATCTGAATGATTTTTACAGGCAGTATCCAATGTATTCAGCTGATTTCTGAGGTTGGCAATATGGGCCTAAACAAATTATCAGTTATTTCCACGAAGAAAAAAATAACTATGACCAGTTGTATATGACCGGTTATTTCAATGCGCCTTATATTTTTTTAAAGTTTTATGACCCTGAAGCCATTTGTCCAAATTGTCAAATCGGAGGCATTGATAAAATAGACAGTAACAAAAAGCAATTATTTGCTTTTCGGGTGGAAGAAGTTGATAAAATATACAACAGAAATTTTATTAAGAAAAAAATTATCTATTATCCTGACGGTAAGGAGGCATTTTATATAGGAGTTTTTAATTGACCGAATTTTTTGAATATTAGTATTTGAGGATGGTCATAAACAGTGAACGATTCATCAGCCGTAGAGTCGTCAATTACCAGTTTCCAGTATCCGTTCCGACAAAGCTTAGGGCAGGCAATCTTCAGATGGGGAGATATTTTAAATTCAGCTACCTTTTTATAACCTAATTGGCCGTTAAATAACTTTTTATAATAACCGGCGGTTTTGGGATAGCAATATTTATATTTCTGACAATTGTCCAATTTTGACAGGGGAGTAAATAATCTGTTGGAGGCTATAATCAAATAATCGGATTGCTCCAGTTTTTTATTGATGCTTGTCCATTTAATGTCGTTGTCAGGTTGATCATAAAGCGGTAGTTCAATAATCTGATATTTTTCAATATTTGTAAGAGGTAGTTTGTCATCCCAATGCTCAACGGCGATCCGGGAATTAATGGGAATATTTGAAATGATCCAATCGGTGGCAGAAATACGGGTATGGGTTTGGGAAAAGATATTGATGAACAATAATGTCCAGATAATACAGCCGGTCAAAATTATATGAGTAAATATTTTAAATTTTACCAGGTATTTTTGAACTTGAAAAATGCCGTATGCCGCCAAGACAGCAATGAAAGGATAAAAGGGTAACATGTAGCGCATGAATTTGACGGCTGAACGGCCAATTACTAAGAAATAGAACATATAACATGTAACATATAACATGATTAAGAATGTTTCGTGTTTTATGTTCCATGTTTTATAGTTTAACTGCGGAATATAGTTTTTAATTAAAATATAAATAAGTTTATAAAAACCAATAATACTTAAAACTGATATTAGCGGTCCCATTCCCCATAGAAATATATTTTTTAAATAATACAGATAGGGCACAGTTCCGACATATTGAAGCGTATAAGGAAAAATATAAGGGTCGGAATTCATCTTTAACTGTAATTCTATAGATGAAAGAAATGTCTTGTAATCCAAAATCGCATATGGCATAAAGATAAAAAAGAAAATGCAAAATAAAATCCCGAAATAGAACAAGTTCACCACGGGACGAGAATTAAAAATCAGCAGCCAAATTATAATAGGAAGAAAAATAATGGCGGAAATTTTGGTTGCCATCATGGCGCTGAAAGTCAAAGCAATGAGGATCAAAGTTATATTTTTATGATGTGTTCCTGATACGAAGACCAATAAAAGATAAATAAGTAAAGTTATGAAAAATGTCAAAATGGTATCAACTGTGAAAAAATGCGAACTCTGAATGGGAAAAAAAGCAATGATGTAAAAAAAACAAGCAAATAAAGCAATGCGTTTTTCCTTAAAAAGATATAGGCAATTCAGGTATAACATGATTGCAGTTCCAAGATCAAAAAACAAAGAAAGATATCTTGCGATCATCAGAATGCTGATTTGGTATTGAGCGGTAAAAAAATTGATAAGCTGTGAAATGGCTTTTAATAAATAAATCGGTAAAGAACCGTAATTAAAAAAATTGGGATTAAGCTTATCAAAAATACGTATACCGTCAGCCACCATCATGAGCATGCGTTCATCAGGATGAAGTTGCAGCCAATTGTCCCAGTCAATCCCGTATAGCCGGAATATAAAACCGCCACATAAAACAAGAATCAATTTGTAGTCAAATTTAAATTTGCTTTTAACAATATTCATTGTTATATTGTTATATTGCTATTGGTTAACGAAATAGGTTCTTCTATTATAGCAATTTAGCAATATAACCATATAGCAGATAAGTAATGTTGCCTGTTTTACTGGATTTAAAATTCATTAAGATATATACTTTCGGAGTTTTTTTACTGTTGTCATTTTTTTGGGGCAGTTTCATGTTATGGAAAAATATCCGGCTTACTTCATTTAAGGAAGATGATATTTTTGACAGCTTGCTGATTTCTTTATTCGGCGCTTTATTTTTCGGCCGGCTTGTTTATGTTATCCTGCATTTTAAAGATTTTGGTTTTGATTTACTAAAATTTTTGCTTATTAACGGTTACCCGGGAATATCTATTTACGGTGTTTTGTTTGGTGGATTTTTAACCTTCTATCTAATCTCTGTAATTAAAAAAATCGGGTTTACCAATATTATTGATTACGCAATCAGTCCAATTTTCATTGCATTGGGATTTGGAAAATTAGGAGCTTTTTTTTCCGGAGTGGAAATCGGCGAGAAAACAAAATTTGTGGTTTCAATCAAGTATACTGGTTTTGACGGATTTAGGCATCTGACACCTTTATACGAGTCGCTTCTTTATTTCTTGGCAGCATTCATTGCTTACAAAATATTATTTGAAATCAGGAAAGACCGCTTCAAACACGGTTTTTCGTTTATTTTTTTCTTCTGGTATTTCGGTCTCGTAAATTTTCTATTTGACAAAATTAAGGTAGATAAACTATACTTCTTTGGTTACCGTTTCAATTCAACCGTATCGTTAGCAATACTGTTGACAAGCAGTCTTTATTTTTTGTATTATTTTAAGGATTTGCTGTTAGATAAGTTATCAGTTTGTTTTCGCTTTATCCGAACATATGGACAAAAAACTTACCAAAGAATTTATAACAGGGCAAAAAAGAAGCTTGGAAGAAGAAAAGAAAAAAATACTCCTGCAAATTGATGAGCTGAAAAAAAACGATCCATTTTCCGATCCTGACCATGCTTCAGATAATGCTGCCGTAGATACCGATGTCAGGGAGCAGGTTGGCCATGATACAATTGAAGCGGAAATTAAAGATATACAAAAAAGAGTACAAAATATAGATTTGGCATTGAAAAAAATCCAGAAAAACAGCTACGGTGTTTGTGAAAGATGCCGAAATCTTATACCTTTAGCCAGACTCAAACTAATATTGGAAGCCCAACACTGCATAGATTGTGAAAAAAAGCTAAGAAGGTGATGTATACTGGATAATATGTCAGATATTCCCATATCTTCACTGTTTAATTTTTTTATTTTTTTATTCATACCCTTTATCTTCGGCTATTTGGCTAAACGATTTAAAATTTCTCCAATAGTTGGTTACATTGTTGGCGGTTTGGTAGTCGGTAATCTTTTTAAAGATATAGTATCCGCCGGTATAATCAATAATTTTGCCTATTTCGGAATAATTCTGCTTCTTTTTACTGTTGGTCTGGAAATAAATTTTGCCCATTTATTGCGCCTGAAGAAATTTATAATTATAGGTGGGTTCCTGCAGATATTTATATCTATTATTTTTATTTGGTTCATCAGCTTTATATTCAATTTCCCTTTGTTGGTATCTTTTTTGATAGGCATAGCTCTTTCTTCGTCGTCTACCACTCTGGTAGCTAAAATTATTCAAGACAGGGGAGAGGAGAGTTCATTTATCGGAGAAATCGCCTTAGGGATTCTTATGTTCCAGGATATCGCTTTTATCCCCTTTTTGATAATATTCACTTCGATTACCAGCAAAAGCACTTCTTTTTTACCTGTAATAGGCAATATAGCTACCAGCATTCTGGAATCAACAATTATAATTGCAGCTCTTTTTTATTTGGGTAAAAAGTTCATTCCGGTTTTATTCAACAAAATAGCCCGCACTTCCAGGGAATTGCTGAATTTGTTTATAATAGTCTTTATTTTTTTTATCGCTTATATATCTCTGCTCCTTAAAATTCCCATCTTAATCGGTGTTTTCGTTGCCGGAGTTTTGCTAGCCCAAACCTTAGAGCATTACCATATATTTTCCGAGGTAAGGCCGTTGCGTGATCTCCTTGCAGTTATTTTTTTTGTATTTATCGGCATGAACATTCAGGTTGTCTCCATCATCAAGGATTTGCCTGCCATTTTATTGTTCACTTTGGCTGTCGTAATGGTAAAAGCATTGATAGTGCTTTTTATTTTCCTGTTTTTGCGTTTTCATTCCAGAACGTCGTTCAGTTTAGCCTTATACCTTTTTCAAATAGATGAAGATGCGTTTATTCTAATGTCCTCGGCTTATTTGAATAGGGTAGTTTCCTATGAGCATTATTTATTTATCCTGACATCGGTTCTTATCACTTTGATAAGCACGCCGATACTTATTAAAAACAGGGATGTATTGTATACTAAAATACGGACTTTTATAAAACGGTTCCTGCCGTTTCTTGAAAGGTTTATCGTTTATAGGATAGACAGAGATCAATCTCCAATAGATGTCCTGCAGATTAAAAAGCATGTGGTTATTTGCGGATATGGCAGGGTAGGAAGCTATATAGGTAAATCATTAATGATGACCAATATTCCTTTTGTTGCCATTGATTACAATTTTCATGTGGTTGAGCAAGCAAAAAAAGAAGGGATTAATATTATATACGGCGATCCAAGCGATATAGATTTGCTTGATTACGCGCAAGTAGACGAAGCTCTCTTTTTGATTCTGGCGCTTCCGGAAAAATTCGCCCAGGAAGCAATAGTTCTTAATTCTAAAAAACTTAATCCTAAAATTATCATTATCGGTCGGGTACACAGGGAAGCAGATCAGCGACGCATGAAAGATTTAGGGGTACAGGTGGTTGTCCAGCCGGAATTCGAAGCTTCTTTGTCTATCATCAAAAAAATATACCATTGGCACAATCTGGATAAGGAAGATATTCTTCAAAAAATCAGGCGGTTAAAACTGGAACATGGTTTGGTATGAAAATAAAAAAGAAGAGCTTCAGGGGTTATTATGCATTTATAATTGTATTTTTAGTATTGTACCTGGGTTTTTATTTAATAAAGACCTCGGTTGTGCTGAAAGCCGGAGACAGATTAAATCTGGTTTTTTACGGCCAAGATACTAGCGTCTATTCTATTGGCACAAACGATGTCAGCTATAAACTCCTTTTTCCGGCTGAAATTTACCTTTCTGTACCCGGAGGATATGGCTATTACAGAACAGGCTCCATTGGCAAGCTGGTTTCTTTGGAAAAAAAGCCTGATTTATATAAAAGGGTATTTTCCGCAGCTTCTTCTTCTTTCATTGATTTATACTTTTATCCCCAAATTCCAACCATATATTACGGAAAGGAAGAAGCTTTCAACAAAAGATTGGATTTAGCCGATATTCTGATTAACAAATCAAACGCCAATCTTCTGGACCGTCTGTATTTGGTTTGGAGATTGGTGTTAAGCGGAAACAACCAATACAGGACAATCGATGATTTGCCTATAAAACAAGGGCTTAATAGAAAGCTATTTGACAGGGAAGCATTCAAAAAACAATCACAGGGATATTTTTATAAAAGAACCTATAGAACGATAAGGGAGAATGTTCAAATTTTATATACAAAGAACTATAAAACAGCCAAAATTTTGAGTGATGTTATTGAAGGTGAGGGAATAAGAGTAGTTGATCTGACACAAACTGACCATAAAAATGAATGCCGCTTATCTTATCAAAAGACGGCGAAATCTTTAGTAACGGAAAACCTGGCTAATTTTTTTAAATGCCGAATGGAAAAAAAAGCTACGGAATTATCTGATATAATTTTGGAATTAGGAAAGTTGGAAGAAGAGTGGGAGACAGAATGATAATTAATATTTATTACATATTTATAGCTATCCTGATTGTATCTTTTTTATTGGCTCTTCGTTCAATGAAGGATTTTCAGTTACCAAAAGAACTACAATATCTATTGTCCGTAAAAAGAATAAAAGGCACGATTGTTTTTTTTAAGAATAAGACAGTGCACTATAAGAAAAACTAAAATAGTATATAGTATTCTGTATCCGGTATTCAGAATAAAACGACAAATATTTTTTATACTCAATACTGAATACTGTATACCGTATACTAATTAATCCTCTGGTTCTTCTTCCTGTTCTTCTGAGTTGTAGGGGAGATATTCTTTTTCATCAACAGCCAGACTTTCAGCCAATTTCTCCAGATCGTTTTCAGTCAATTCCTCGTTTTCATCCTCTTTAGCCTCCTCTTCAGACATGGATTGGGGATCTAAAGGTTGTTGGAGATTGGCGGGGAAAGAGGTATACTTTTGAACTTTTTTTCCTTTTTTTTCTTCGCGTATGAATACGACCACTTTATTTAGATTGGCTTCTTTTATATGGGTGGCAAATTCACTGCCTGCTTTAATGAAAATACTTAGCCTGCGTGAAACATCGTCCGGCAACGACCCGATGTATTCTTTATTCTGTGTTCGAATTTCCACTTTTTTTCTTTTTGGAAAAATATATATTTTCTGTCCAATTGTTAAATGAGCAAGAATATTTTTTTGACCTATGTTGACAAGAGCTATACTTTTTGTTTTGCCAGGTACTTCCAAGAATAAATTCGGATCCAGATTAAGCTCGGGAATATATTTGACTTTATCGTGTTTTTTTTCAAGCACTTTTATCCGGTCCAGATACTCGATAATTGCATAGTTGCTGGGTTGCAATTTTAGGGCTTTTTTATAATATTTTTTGGAATTGACAATGTCATTTTGTTGAAAATAGGCATAGGCTAATCGAAGATAGGCTTCAGTATTGTCTTTATCCTGTTTAATAATTTGCTCATTCAAATCGGCAGCTTTGGTCCAGTCGGAACGAATGGCTGCATCAATAGCTTGTTGTTCAAGAAATAATGTTTCATCCATATTTTTTAATTATGTATCAGTATACCACTACGCTTTGATTTTGCAATATATTAATGTGGTATGCTTTCGTAGCTTTCTAATAATATAAAAGTGTAATCTGATAGATTTCCCTCATATTTAAAAAAATCAAAGCTTCGAGGTATGATGCTGTTTGAAAGCGAAGTGGCATATTTTAATTTTTGTGTTTGTCAAGTATAATAAACTGAAGTAATCCTTTTTTTTAATTATTTATTTAGCGAGTTTTGCGAGTTATCGAGTTAAACACATTAAACCCACTAAACTCTCTAAATTCGTAATAATTGAATATAAAATATTAATAAATGAGTGGTCATTCGAAATGGGCTAATATAAAGCGGCAAAAACAAGCTAATGATTTGGTTCGCGGAAATATTTTTTCCAAATTGTCCCGGATTATTACTCTGGCTGTTTTGGAAGGGGGAGGGATAACAGAACCTGAAAACAATATTAAACTCCGCCTGGCTATTGATAAGGCGCGTCAGGCAAATATGCCAAAAGATAATATCCATCGGGCAATTGAAAAAGGGGCTGGCCCAGGCAAGCAGGATCTTAAGGAGATAGTTTATGAAGGATTTGCATCGGGAGGAATATCTTTGATCATTCTGACAGCAACAGATAATTTGAACCGATCATCAAGCGAAATACGGCAAATACTTGAGCGTAGCGGTGGCAAGCTCGGCCATCAGGGGTCAGTGGCTTATCTCTTTTTAAAATGTGCTGTTGTTACCTTTAAAAAAAGCCTAGCTGATGAAGAAAAAGTTTTTCGTTTCAGTGAAAAAATGCAAGCAATTGATATTGATCAAGATAATGATTATTATTACGTCTTTATCTCTTTTGTTAGTTTAGGTAAGATAAAAGAAAATCTGGATGATTTAGTCTATGAATCGGTTGAAGTCGATTATAAACCGCAAACAACTGTTTTGTTGGATAATTCAGAACAAATTAAACATTTTACCGACTTAATCGACACCTTGGAAAGTTTGGATGATGTTCAAAAGGTATTTTCAAATGCTGAAATCAAATCTAATTAAACCAATCAGGCACATTTTTTTTGTATTCAGAAAGCGCGCCAGTAAGATCGAGAAGCGTTTCAGGTTTGCCATCAGTGTAATCGCTTTGGCATTACTGTTAGGTGTGGCAACATTGTTTTATTTTCAACAAGCTCTTTATTTTATCCCCTTTTTAATTCTGGCCAGTTTTATAGCTGCCTATTTTTCCCTTCTGGAAGGCATTAATAAAATCGGTTGGTTCGGATTGTTTTTCATGCCCATCATGGTAACAGTTTCCTTTTACCTTTTTTATTTTTTATTCCCTGGAAGGTGGTTGACCAGGGTTCCGTTTACTATCATTTATGCAATTTCGTTTTATGCTACGCTTCTATGTTCAAACATTTTTAATATCGGAGTAGAGAAGAGCCTTCAGTTATACCGTGCTGCTTTTTCAGTCAATTTTTTCTTTCAATCAATAACAATGTTTGTTATCCTCAATCTTTTATATTCCTTGAGATTACCTTTTGTTTTCAATGCTTTAGGAACGGGGATTATGACCGGTTTGTTTTCCGGCCAATTATTTTGGACAATCAGGCTGAAAAAACAGTTGGAGTATGAAGTTCTTCATTATGCCATATTTGTTGGTTATATTTTGATGCAACTGGCATTGATACTGTCTTTTGTGCCTGTTGACCCGGTAATCATGAGCCTTTTTATAACTGCCTTGTATTACAGCTTGGCAGGAATAATTTACCATTATATTGACCAGAAGCTTTTCAAAGAAACTATCAGAGAATATGTAATTGTTCTTATATTCGTCTTTACAATTCTAATTCTTTCGTTAAATTGGTAGGTAAATAGAAGAATTATTCATATACGGTTCACAGGGGAAAATTGCACACGGACAATAAAACAGGGTAGAGGTGTTTGACTATATCTGACGGACGTGAATAATATATCCTATAATAATTTAATACTATAGGGTATTAAATTATTTAATTCGAATAATTAAAGCTGTTGTGGGTAAGAAAGCTTCTTACAATAAAAAAATAAGGCTAATTATGTAAATAAAGTTGTTATTGTGCTCCAGACAAGAGACATGGTTATTGTGGATAACTATTAATATTAGCCTTGAAATTAATATACAGATTGATATAACAATCTAAACTATATAATTATATTTTCCGTCTAAATAATGCTTGATTAGTATTGGGGACTTTGCAAAATAGCTTTGAATTTCATAGTTTAGGTTGTCTTAATGCTCTGATACAAATATCTGCATATATGAATTTAATTAAATTTAGCCTCATTTTTTAAACTTTAGAACGTTATTACAATCTAAATCTAATAGCAAGACCTTAAAGAGTAGATAAGCATCAATGAAATCAGCAGATTTAGCCTCAAATACTAATATTTAGAGCAATAAAATCATCTAACTAAGCAATTTTCCCACAGTACGGATTACTCCCGCGGAGAAGAGTTAGTTTTTCGGAAATTATTGTTTTATCTAAAGGTATTGGGTAAAGTAATATGGTGAGTTATTATTCTACAATGTAAGAGAGAGCCGGATGTGCTCTTCTTTGGAAATATATACCAGAAAATCAACAAAGGTCATACATAGCAATTAATATGCACCTATGCTTGGGAGTAATAAGGCATATAACGTCGTAAATTGTATCTTTTACGACGTCAAGGTCAGATGACAGAAGAGAAGTATGAAATTCTTTAATCATATTAATTAAGCAATATAAGTCATTTATTATTTAATATTTAAGATGCTAAATACACAATCGCACCCAGTTTATTCCCTAATTATCATTCATAGCCAAATCTCTACTATAAGACTAAAAAATCTGTCTTATAAATATGGTTTAAGCTGTCACGATGCTTTTTAATCCCCTTTTCACCGTCTTTACAAAGACCAGAGGATACTTAATTTTGTATAATTAATAAATGCGTAAGAAAAGAAATCCATATAAAAAGAAACTTCTAGCTAAGCATAGTTCTGTCAAACGTTTTATTGCAGCTGCAGTAATGTTTTGTGCAGTTGTTGTGGCATTATTAACAGCAACAGTCTTTTATAGGAGATATGAAGAAGACAAAAGAAAACAAGCTGTCTTAAAGTCAATGATACCGCCATATTACGATCCGAAAGTATTTTTTACTCCCAAAGATATCCTGCAATCCAGGTTATCGCAAGATACAATAAAAATACCTGCAAGATTCGATATACCGGTACTTATGTATCATTATGTGGAATACGTCAAGGATCTTGATGATATAGTTAAAATAAAGCTGGATATTCTTCCTCATGTATTTGAATCCCAAATAAAGACGTTGCACGACAATAATTTCAAGACGTATTTTGTCAAAGATATTCCGGAAATCATAAACAGCAATATTATTCCTTCTAAAAAAAGCGTTGTTTTGACGTTTGATGACGGTTATGAGGATTTTTATACAGTGGTGTATCCGATCCTCAAAAAATACCAGATGAAGGCTACCGTTTACGTGATTTACGATTATATTGGTTGGAAGGGATTCATGAATGAAAGCCAGATTAAGGAAATCGCATCAAGCAATCTGGTGGAAATAGGTTCTCATACTCTTGATCATGTTTATTTGAAAAGCGTTGTCAAAGATCTGGCGGAGAAACAAATAAAAAATAGTAAGGTACTGCTTGAACAAATGTTCGGTTTTCCGGTCTATACTTTTGCGTTTCCTTACGGTGCGTTTTCTCAGGAATCGCTAGATATAGTCAAGGAGGCCGGTTATACTGCTGCCGTATCTGTGATTTCAGGTTCGGAACAGTCAGAGACTAATTTATTTTACTTATCCCGCCTGAGACCCGGAATTTTTAATTCAAGATTCGCCTCTCAGATAGTAAATACGAAGTAAGATAATAACCTTAGCTGCTATAATCTTTATATGTCCATACTTTCAGTCAAAAACCTGACAAAAAAATTTCCCGTCAAAGGTTTTTGGTTTAAAAAAAGCGATTTTACGGCGGTTAATAATATTTCCTTCGAAATTAAGGAAGGTGAGATATTGGGTTTTCTTGGTCCAAACGGAGCCGGAAAAACTACCACCATTGACATTCTGCTTGGTTTGACCAAGCCTACCAAAGGAGAAATAATTATTTTTGGTTTACCTTTTGAAAAGAACAGAGAGAAAATACTGAAGCAAATGAATTTTTCGGCAGCTTATGTTAATTTGCCTTGGAGATTGACCATAAAAGAAAATCTTTATACTTTTGCCAGATTATACGAGGTTTCGGATTACCAAGAAAAAGTTAATGAGCTTTTAAAGGAATTTAAAATAATCCACCTGAGAGATAGGTTGACTAATGATTTGTCTTCAGGCCAGTTAGCCAGGGTTTACCTATGCAAAGCATTAATCAATAAACCAAAGTTATTGCTGCTTGATGAGCCAACGGTATTTTTGGATCCGGACATTGCCGATTTGACCAGAAAATTCATACTGAAAAAAGTGAAGGAATTGGGAATGACGGTTTTGTTTACTTCCCATAACATGGCTGAGGTAACTGAATTATGCGACAGAGTAATATTTCTTGACCATGGAAAAATTATTGCCGAAAATACCCCGTCCGGGTTAGCGCAAAAAATTAGATTCTGCCGTATTAGGCTGGCATTTGATGATACTCTAACAGGAAAGGTAAAGATATTGTTGGACAATTACCATTATCAATACAAGCTTTCGGGGAATTATTTTACGATTGAAACTGAAGAAGAAAAGATCGGCCAGTTGTTGGGACGGTTTTCAATGGCCAAATTAAAGTATGCTCAAATAAATATCGACAAACCTACACTAGAAGATTTTTTCTTAAAAGTTGTTCGTGAAAATAAATGAGTATCCAAAGAATTAATGCCATGATAATCCGTTACATGTACGTTTGGTTCAGGTCAATCGAGCGGTTTATGTGGAGTTTCGGTTGGCCATTTCTCGATTTGATAATCTGGGGTATAACCAGTTCTTATCTGCAAAAACAATCAATTACCTCTTTCTCGATAGTTACTTTTATTCTAGGCGGGGTAATCTTTTGGAATATTTTATGGAGGGCGCAGAATGAAATGTCGGTTAATTTTTTGGAAGAAGCATGGAATCACAATCTGATAAATATTTTTTCTTCACCGTTAAAAATCAGCGAATATTTAATCAGCGCAATCATCCTTAATTTGATTAAATTAATCGTTACCGTAACTACTTTGACTGTATCTGCTTTTGTATTATACAAATTTAATTTTTATACGACTTTCGGTTGGCATATTCCTTTTCTGTTGATAAATTTATTGCTGATAGGATGGAGCGCCGGAATATTTATCAATGCTTTGCTTTTGCGTTATGGTTGGTCATTGTCGGAGCTGGCTTGGGCAATTGTATTCGTCCTTCAGCCGTTTTCCTGCGTATTTTATCCCAGGGAAGCATTACCGGTTTGGGCTCAAAAAATATCTCTCATACTCCCCTCTTCTTACGTATTTGAGGAAATGAGAAGCATTTTATTTAGCGGTAATATAAACTGGTTTAATTTATACTTAAGCTTTGGGTTGAACCTGGTATATTTAGTTCTATCGATTAAGTTTTTTTATTATATGTATGACCGGGCGCGTGATTTGGGTAAACTGGTCAAACTGAACTAGATTTTACCGGCTGTTTGCAGAAACTGATGGTTTGATAGAAGTAATTAAATAATCCGGCAAACTGTATCATACTATAATGCATTTTTATTTCATTTATCAAACCTTGAACAAAACCCACCTTAACTCTTTTCATGGTATTAAGGGCTGATGACGGAAACCAAAATACTTTTTTCCGGTTTTCCATCATAAATTTGTTCAGAGCTATTTCAATCTGATAGCCCGACGGTTTCAAAGTGCTGATGACTTCCAAAAAATCTTTTTTTTTGACTATTCTTTCTCCGGAAAAAATCGTGTCTGCCCTGAACCACGTAGGTTCCAGCCTGCCGTTCATTCGCCTTAGTATAAGCATATCTATAGATTGATTTTTTTTGACTATGCTTATTGCTGTTTCCAATTCTTTGCGATTCAGTTTTCGCAGATCAGCATCCAAAAATAATATATATTTTGAAGAAGTTAGAGAAACACCTTTAAACATGGCTTTGGTTTTTCCCGAATTGCCGGATGTTCTCAGATATTTGACATAGGGAAATAACCTCTTTACTTTATTATGAATATTTATTTCCGATCCTGCGTCAACACAAATAATTTCTTTGATATTTTTGACTTTAACGACGGTTTGGAGTACTCTTAGCAGCCTTTTGCCTTCATTATAAAATGGAATGACACAGGAACAATCATTGTTCATATATTTCTTTTCCAACCCAAATACTTTTCATAGAAATATGTCAAATAGTATTTTGGTAAAAGTATATAATCTTGAGTTGGCCAATAGTCAATCTGGTGCCCGCCAAAACCTTGCTTAAACATAGTTAGCCCGCCCCAGTTTTTGGGTGTTCTGCCTTCTTGAAGAATACCCCAGAAGTTATAATATCGGCAGCCTCTTTTTTTAGTTTCTTTTATTGCTTCCCATTGTAAAAGGTATGGAACCGGTATTTTTGAATGGATAGAAGCGCCTTGATGGTAGAAACCAGTGGACTTAGTGAATACAATTAGCGAAGCAGCCAAGTATTTGCCGTTAGTTTTTCCTAATAAAAACATGGCATTTCCGGATTTGTGGAAAGCCTCAAACTCTTTTGAAATAAAATCCCTGGAGAATGGAACAAATTTTTCCCTCTTGGCGGTTTCCTGATAGATTCTCCAAAAAATTTCAATGGCTTTTCTGTCTGTTCTCTTCTCTATCACAACTCCATCCCGAATAGCTTTCCTGATCATATACCTGGTTGTTTTTCGCATTTCATTTAAGAGTTGATCTTCGTTTTTGTCAACCGGCAATATCCAGACTCTTTCCGCATGCATATAAATGGGTGCGGTTTTATATCCGAGATTCTTAAAAAGGTTCTCGTTATTTTTTGTGTTTTCCATTACCGGAGAGATCCTAATAAATGCGCAGTTTTTCTTTTTTCCCAAATCAATCAAATAGTCATGCAAAGCCCTAAATGCTTTGGAAATAGAATTAATTTTGATTTTATTGATTATCGGTCCATGAGGAACAAACAAAAAATTCCCGCGCCTCGCTTTTATGTGAATGACCTGTAGAATTCCAATTAGTAAGTTATTATCATCAAAGAGCCCTAATCTTATTAGATCGTAGTTTTGCGAAATTTCAAATTCACCCCATTCCCATGATTGAAGGAAAGAAGGAGACTCGTTTTCATTAAAAAAATTGTCCCAATTTAATTTATTAATTATTTCTTGTATAATCATTAAATATTATTACTATAATAACATATTTATGGACCATGGCAGCGTAATAAATCAACAAGATAATCAAGTCAGTGTTCATCTATACTAAAAAAACTCAAGTTTATAACTTATTTTTTCAGTATAATCCCATCTAATCCGCTTTTTCGCCCTAAGGGGCTGCAAACCGGAGTAAGATGGGTATACATACTGATTTAGCACCTTATCCCGATTGGTTAATTGCTTCATTGGTCCATCATACCGCGGCCCTAAATGGAATTCAATATATGAATATCAGAGCAGAAGGAAGGACTTATGTACATGATCATGAAAGTGGCGCTCCAGCAGTAGGAGCAGATTTTAATGCAACCAGAATAAAATAAATACTAAACTGCAATGTTATCCATTATCTTTAAGGCTTCCTGCTTTGTTATATAAGTTGGTAAATTAATTATTCTGGCGCAAAAAGACTCCGCTACGGGACAAATACCTTGTTTATAGCCAACTTTATCAAGTTTTAGGCTTTTGGGCGCAACAGTCTGCGTATACCAGTTACCAAAGTATATATGGTTTTGCAATCCTTTTCTGATTATGGCTTGACGGTTGTCAGTCATTAATGGAAACCGAAGTAAAGAGAGATTGCCTGCCTGTAGGTAAGACAGGGATATTGTAAATTGGTTATTGTTTATCGCTTTTGCATATAGTTGGCATATTTTTGCTCTTTGTTTATGCATTTGTTTAAATTTTTTAATCTGGTGCATTAATAATATTGCCAGCGCATTGGGGTAAGCTTTATCTAGTTGCAGATCATATAATCCTTCTTTTTCCTTATCGGTAATTTCGGGAATAAGTATTTTTGTTCCAAAAAATAATTTGTGGATAATTTTACCGATAACCAAGTCAAAAGTTTGCTTGCAAACGTATGCAATGGGCTTATATAACAATAGTCTTAAAATAAATAACCTTGAAGGTTGTTTTAGCTTGCCAATTTCACTCTTTAGTTTATTGTGAAGATTTTGATCAGAGGTGGCAATGGCGCCGCCAAAGACTGAGGATAAGGCTTTAGATCGTCCAAAAGACATTACAAAAATACATTTCGAATTTTTTTTGATTTGTGATGAAGCATTATAGCCATGTGCTATATCTTCAATCAGCATTAACTTGTATTTGGTGCTAATGGCTTTAATTTTGGCAATGTGAGTTGGTGTTATGCCAAAAGTATATTGAAGGATAATCGCCTTGGTGTTGGCAGTTATCTTTTTCTCCAGTTCTATAGGATTCATGGAAAAACTTTGGCTTTCTATATCAATATAAACCGGAGTCAGATTATTGGCCAATATGGGCAGTATTACGGCTTCACATGTAAATGCCTGGACAATTACTTCGGATTTAGCAGGCAGGTTTAACGAGTGCAAAAGATGATATAAGGCAGAGCGTCCTGTCAGGAAAAAGTTAAAATTAAGCTTAGTTTTGTAAAGAGGAAAAAAGCTTTCTGAAAGTTTTTGGCTAGCCGCTTTGATATCTTTACCATGAAGCCACTTCCACGGAGTAAACAAAAGCCGAAAACTCAACCACGCATCATCCCAACGTTCATTGGGCGCAAAGTTGCAATTGATCATATATGTTAATTATCTCAAATATATCGGGTGCTGCAGAATATC
>Ga0209211_10003318_pt1 | contig 26426 bp, 18 predicted proteins | sample RifGroA2_FD_183992 | JGI IMG/M metagenome (GOLD analysis project Ga0209211, IMG submission 183992) | Groundwater microbial communities from Rifle, Colorado, USA - Groundwater A2 (SPAdes) (version 2) | ecosystem: Environmental > Aquatic > Deep subsurface > Groundwater | place: Rifle, Colorado...
ATCGAAGAATCGAAGTATGCCTTCTTTCGTCTGATGCAAATATAAATAAAAAATTTATAAAAAAATATTTGTTTTTTAACACAGTACCTATCGGATTTGAGGTTTGCGAAATTTTGAAAACCTCAAGCAATTGTTTGTGTCCTCACAAACAATGACGGAATGACCCTGTAGCGAAGCGTACTGTGGTATAACGAAAAACTTAGCGAAGCGATCTCACGAACACCTTTAGAAATAAAATAAATTGTGAGTAAATCGGACATTATGGACAGACACTAATTAGTGTCTGTCCATAAAGTCGAGAGTCTGAACTATAATGTTCGAGTTTGAGGCTTGCGAAGTTTTGAAAACCAAGGAGTTTACTTATGTAAATGACTGTTTTCAAAACAAGCATAACGAAAAAATCGGACATTATAGACAGACTCTAATTAATTGCTTATTTTTGTTTTATGTTTAAAAATTATTTTGAATTCATACAAATTATTAAAATACTTTCAATAAAAAGATTGTGGAATTTAATTCTATTGTATAAAAGTTATTTGTTATCACTAATTTTAAAAAAACCTTTTGTATGGGCTTATCCTTTTGCTATAACAATTGAACCAACAACAATGTGCAATTTATTTTGCGAAGAATGTCCAACCGGAAAGAAAACATTAACACGCTCGACAGGTAAAATAGAATTATCTCTTTTTGAAAATATTATTGAGCAGGTTTATAAAAAAACATTTTACTTAAACTTATATTTACAGGGCGAACCCTTTATTCATCCTGAAATAATAGAGATGATAAAATATGCTGTTAATAAAAAAATGTTCGTGTGCATTTCAACTAACGGGCATTTTCTTAATTCGGAAACTTGCTCCGAAATTGTAAAAAGTGGCATTCAAAAAATAATTGTTTCACTTGATGGAGCTACCGAAGAAACATATTTAAAATATCGTAAAGGTGGAGATTTCACCAAAATTAAAAATGGGATAAAAGAGCTATCAGTTTGTAAAAATCAGTTAAACTCAAATACTCCCGAAATCGTTTTGCAGATGCTTGTTAACAAATATAACGAAAATGAAATCTTATTAGTTCAAAAACTAAAAGAAAATATAGGAGCTAACAAATTAGAATTAAAAACTATGCAAATATACTTTGATTACAATTTCTTGCCAAACACAATAATTTTTAAAAGATACATTAAAGATAGCGATGGAAAATTTGTTTTAAATAAAAAACTTCGTAATCATTGTTATAGGATTTGGTCAAATGCAGTTTTCACTTTTGATGGCTACATTATTCCTTGTTGTTTCGATAAAAATGCTGAACAAAAATTTGGAAATATAAATAATGAAACATTTAATAAGTTATGGAGAAGTAATAATTTTAATAAATTTCGCTTAAGTATTTTAAAAGACAGAAAAAAACATGAAATTTGTCGAAACTGCACAGAATAATTGGCATCTTGCAAAATTACTTAAAAGTAGTTCACAATTTTTATGTTAAATTGTTATATTGCTAAAATGTTATTTAACCGTTTAGTAATTTAGAGGTTTAACAATGAAGCAATGTAACCATTTAACAATTAGCTCATTATTTTAAGTCATTTTAATGTCGGAGATAACTCCAACATTGGCAGAAAAGCAATTCAATATGTTGCAAAATATAGAAGATAAGTATTTACAAATTTAATTATGATAAAAGGAATTCTTTACAGATTATCGCCTGCATCAAAATTTGGTGTTGCGATAATAATAACAATAGTCAGTTTTTTATTAATTTATTTTTTGGGAATAATTATTTCCATTTCAGTATTCAAATGGAACATTTTACAAAACATTGAATTACTGTCGGATGTTAACAACCCAGCAAATATTAAAGTATTAAAGTTTCTTCAGTTCGTTCAAAGTGTTGGACTTTTTATAGTTCCACCGTTTATTTTCGGGTACTTTTGTTATCCATCAGTTTCGGAATTCTTAAGAATTAACAAAAAAACAAGTATTCGTATGTTAATTGTTTCAATGCTTGCTACTGTTTCGTTTTTACCTTTTTCGAATTGGTTATCGTATTTGAATTCTTTTTTACAACTGCCTTCATTTATGAGTGAGATAGAAATATGGATGAGAAACTCGGAAGACTATGCAACAAAAATTACTCAAGCATTTTTAAATGTTAATTCTGTTCCTGAATTATTTTATAACATCTTGTTAATTGCAATTATACCAGCATTAGGCGAAGAGTTTCTTTTCAGGGGATTATTGCAAAGAATTTTTATTGAGTGGACAAAAAGCAAACACTGGGGAATATGGATTTCGGCATTAGCTTTTAGTGCAATTCATTTGCAGTTTTTTGGATTTTTACCGCGTTTATTTTTAGGTTTGTTTTTTGGATATCTATTGGAATTTACGGGCAGTCTCTGGCTACCAATTTTAGCACATTTTATAAATAATTTAACAGGTGTTTTACTATCTTATTTTATTACAAATAACAATATTTCTGCAAAATCAAGTGATTTTGGAATGACACAAGAAACATGGATTTACGGAATTTTAGGCGGAATAATTGGAAGTTTTTTATTTTGGTTAATTGTGAGAAAAAGAAATAGAGTATTGTAATTGCTCGTTGTTTTCTTTTTCTTCTTCGTCTTGTAAAATATTTCTTCTTTGACTCTGAAGTTCAGCTTGAGTAAACACATCTTGTTCATTTACAAAATCATTTACTATATCTTCTGGAATTTGTTGTAGTTCATCACGTTCATGTGGTCTATAAACATAAGTAACACCATATTTTGAAGCTTTTTCGCGACGAATATCTTCGGGTAACAAATCAAAAGTTTCTTCAACCTCGTTCCAAACATTTAATATAATTTGGTCAGCTTCGGCACGCATTGCCGATATTTTATCGGTTGCAAAATTAGTTGTTTTTTGCAAAACTTTTTGGTAATGCACAGCTTCTAAAAACTGCTCGTATCTGACGCGAACTACCGCAGATGTGGGATTTGTAATAGGATTACCACCACTCGAAATTCTTTCCGATTCACCTTTAATAAGCTTTTCGCCCCAAAAAACAATATCTTTTTCGCTATTCAAATTTGGAATTTTTGAATCATTTTCTTTTAAGCCATAAAATTTTCGTGCTGATGGCGTTAATTCACCCCTCATTATTGCAAAATTCAAAACCTGATAAAAGTGTGATATATATAACTTCGCCTTTCTTGTAATTATTCCCAATTCTTTGCTTTTTGCCGATTGTGAAACAAAAGACGATTTTTGCTGTTGCATCATTTGTTCAAAAGGAGTAAAAAAATTACGCATCTTTTGCAAAGTTGATTGCGCAAAAGCTAATTTGAAAGGAGGTATTTCGACTCCTGCTGCTAATGCGGTTTTTAAGGCTTTTAACCTTGCAATATCGGTATTAGGTAGTCTTCGGTAAGGCATTAATTGCAATAAATTGATAATTGTTATTGCGAAGATATATGAATGAATTTTATAAAATTTATAACAATTTATTAAAATATAAACAATTATCTGTTAATATCATATTAACTGATGTTACGCATAAAAGTACAAAAAATAGCCATTTTAACTTTTCAAACTGATAATAACTCTTTATTTTTTTACTTCTTTTCTTTTTTTATCCCTTCGGCAAGCTCAGGGCAAGCACCAAAAAAGAAACAAAAAACCTATTGCCTTCGTTCAGATGCTTTGGAACGATTTGCAATCTCTTTTTGAGCATATAATATGCACGCTTTGTTTGTGAGGACACAAACAATGACGGAATGTAAATGAAGTTTTCAAAACAAGTTTACCCCGTAGCGAAGGGTACTGGGGAATAACAAAAAAATCGGATATTATAGACAGACGTTTTATATCTTTGCCAAATTTTTAAAATGGAAACAAAGCAAAGTAAAAGCTCAATTGCAGCACTAATTTTTTTAGCTTTTATATGGGGTTCGTCTTTTATTTTAATGAAACGTGGATTAGAAGCTTTTAATGCAAATCAGGTTGCAGCAATTCGTGTTTTTTTATCTTTTATTGTGCTTTTGCCTTTTGCAATTTCGCGGTTAAAGTTCTTAAATTTAAGATTATTATTTTTTGTTGCATTATCAGGATTTTTAGGAAGCGGAATACCTGCTTTTTTATTTACTTCTGCACAGGTGCATATAAACAGCACAATGGCAGGAATTTTAAATTCTCTAACACCTTTATTTACTTTAATTATTGCAGTATTGTTTTTTAAAACTAAAGTATATTGGTTTAATGTTATTGGAATTATACTTGGTTTTATTGGTGCTGCTGCTCTGTTAATAACAGATTTTACAATTATTTTTAAAGGTGAAAACATTTATGGTTTATTGATTGTTTTTGCAACTTTACTTTATGGATTTAACACTAATCACGTAAAAAACAATTTGAAAGAATTAGATGGAATAAGCATAACCGCTTTATCTTTTTTTACCGTTGGTCCGTTTGCAGGAGTTTATTTGCTTTTTTCTGATTTACCAACTGCTTTCGAAAAACCAGGAGCATGGTCAGCTTTTGGTTACATCACAATTCTTGCAGTTATTGGAACTGCTTTTGCTCTAATTATAATGAATATTTTAATTAAAAAACTTACTGCAATTTTAGCTTCTTCGGTAACATACATAATTCCTGTTTTTGCAATTAGCTGGGGCATTTTAGATGGCGAAGTTTTTTCGTGGCATCAGGGTTTGTCAATAATTCTTATTTTTACAGGAATTTATCTTGTAAATAAACGAGCAATAAAACAACATTATACCACAGATTTTACTGATAATGCAGATTTAAAATGTTAAAAATCTATGACAACTTGTGTAATCTTTGGCAAAAAAAATTAATATATACTTTGATGCGTAATAATTTGAGTTTTTGCTTGGAGCATTGTGGTTATCCACCCCTACCCTTCCGTTGGAGGGGAATTAAAAAGAGGGGAGCCAGAAAGATTAAACTCAAATTATTCCCTTTTGAAATATAGTATAAAATAAACATTTTTATGATTTTCAAAAAATATCATATCTGGCTTTTAGCATTATTAAGCGGCTTGTTATTAAGCTGTGGCTGGATGAACGGAGTTTTTCAACTTCTAATATTTTTCGGATTTGTTCCATTAATTATATTAGATGAATATTATTTTAAACAAAGTGAGCGGTATCGAAGCTTTAGAATTTACCCAAAAGTATTTTTAGCTTTTATTATCTGGAACACAATTTCTATTTGGTGGGTTTGGAACGCTTCGCCTTCGGGAGCTATTATGGCAATTGTTTTTAACTCAATTTTTATGGCAACTGTTTTCTGGATTTATCATACAGTAAAACGAAAATTAGGCCGTCGTTTAGGTTATATCTCATTAATTGCTTTTTGGCTCGGCTTTGAGTTTTTACATTTGAATTGGGAACTTTCGTGGACATGGTTAACATTGGGCAATGCACTTTCAGAAAATATTTATTTTATTCAATGGTACGAATATACCGGCATACTTGGTGGCTCTTTGTGGATATTATTAATTAATGTGATTATTAGCGAAATAATAATAATGTACATTGCATCAAAAAACAAAAAAGTTATATTCAAATATTTAACATCATTGCTAATTGTTTTTATTGTTCCAATTACTATTTCATTAATAATATTTTATACTTACAAAGAAAAAGGTAAACCAGTTAATGTTGTTGTTGTTCAACCAAACATCGACCCTTATAATGATAAATTTGGAGGTATTTCGGTTCAGCAACAACTTGAGCAATTTAAAACTGAAGCATTAACTCAAATTGATAGTAATACTGATTATATTGCAGGTCCCGAAACCTGTATTCCTGAATATATTTGGGAAGAAGATTTAAATAGTCATGCAGATATTATTCGGTTAAAACAATTAATATACAAATTTCCTAAAACAAAATTGGTTATTGGAGCTTCAACTGTAAGATTTATTGAAAAAGGTGAGCCAATAACACCATCTGCTCAAAAGTATTCAGCAAATAATGAGTATTACGATTCTTTTAACACAGCTTTGCAATTCGATTCAACTAATAACGTGCAAATATATCATAAATCAAAATTAGTTCTTGGCGTTGAAAGAATGCCTTTTGCCGGCACTTTTAAATTTTTAAACGATATGGCAATTGAGTTAGGAGGAAGTGCAGGAAGTCTCGGTTCACAAACTAAACCAGGCGTTTTTACATCAAACAAAAATGTTGCAATAATCGCCCCTGTAATTTGTTACGAATCAATTTATGGCGAATATGTAACAGAATACATAAAGATGGGTGCTAATTTGATTTTTGTTATCACAAATGACGGTTGGTGGGGAAATTCTGCCGGTTATCGCCAACATTTATCGTACAGCTGTTTGCGTGCTATCGAAACCCGCAGAGACATTGCACGTTCTGCGAACACTGGCATTTCATGCTTTATTAATCAGTTAGGCGAAATTCGGCAGGCAACAGCATGGTGGACTCCAACTGCAATTAAAGATACTTTGCTTACGAATAACGGAATTACTTTTTATGTAAAAATGGGCGATTATATTGGACGAATTGCAGCTTTTGTTTCAGTTTTAATTTTTATATATTTTTTAAGTCTGATATTAAGAAAATTGTTTTGTAAATAAATTCAATTGATGACTATTACATTCAAACTGATAGAAACAGCAAACAAAGCAATTATAATGTTTGGATTTATTACAAAATATAATAAATTAATGTTTGGTTTTGTTACAAATTAATGTATATTTGTACTTGGATTTATTACAACATTTATGTTTAATCGTATTATATTCAAACATTTAGAAAAGTGGTCGGTTAGCAAAAACCGAAAACCTTTGATTCTTCGTGGAGCAAGACAGGTTGGTAAAACTACTTTAGTGCTGGAATTTGCTAAAAAGTATCAACAATTTATTCATTTGAATCTCGAAAACAAAGAGCATAAGAAATTGTTTGAAAGTCAATTAGATTTTAATACATTATTAGATGCTATTTTCTTTCAAGCAAAGAAGCAAAAAGGTATTAATCCCACATTAGTGTTTATTGACGAAATACAAAATTCAGGCGAAGCAATAAAATTGTTACGTTATTTCTACGAAAACGTACCCGAAATGCATGTAATAGCAGCAGGTTCATTGCTTGAAACGATATTGAATAGAAAGATTTCGTTTCCAGTTGGGCGAGTCGAATATCTTTCGTTGCGACCTTGTTCGTTTATTGAGTATCTGAATGCTATAGGCGAAAACAGATTAGTGCAACTAATAAATCAACTTGATGTACCGGAGTATGCACATGAAATAATTAATAAACATTTTCACAGATATACTGTTATTGGAGGCATGCCTGAAATTATTCAGCAATATGTTGAAACAAATGATATTACAAGTTTGCAGAATGTTTATCAAAGTTTATTAGCCGGATATATGGATGATGTTGAAAAATATGCCTCAAATCAAATGGGCGTTCAATATATTCGCCATATTTTAAAAGTAGGTTTATCTTATGCTGGTCAAAGAATTAAATTTGAACGATTTGGAGGCTCTGATTATCGTTCCAGAGAGATGGGCGAAGCATTTAGGGTTTTAGAAAAAGCAATGTTAACTGAATTAATATACCCTGTATCAAACACTAGTTTGCCATTAATTGCTAATTATAGGAAATCGCCGCGATTTTACTGGCTCGATATTGGTCTCGTTAACTATGCAGCAAATATTCAATATGAAGTTTTTTCAAACACCGACTTTTCTACGGTATGGAAAGGAATTACGGCTGAATTAATTGTTGGTCAAGAGTTATTGGCATACGACACAAATGTATTAAGTAAACGGTATTTTTGGACCAGAGAAGAAAAAAATTCAACTGCTGAAATTGATTTCGTTATACCATTTAAAGGAAATTTAATTCCAATTGAGGTAAAATCGGGTAATAAAGGAAGGTTGAGGTCAATGCATTTGTTTATAGAATCAGCACCACACTCAATAGCAATTAGAGTATGGTCAAATAAATTTAGTGTTGATGAAGTTGTTACACCTAAAGGCAAAAATTTTAAACTTATAAATATCCCTTTTTATCTTGTTTCCAATATTCATGCTATTTTATCAAAATATGTATAAAAAAATCGTTAATTTATTTTAAAAACATTCCTCTATTCTTTTATACTTCTAATAATTTCTATCTTTGTATAAAATATGTTTTATGAAATTTATATTTTCAATTTGTTCGTTGTTATTAACATTATATATTAATAACACATATTCGCAAAACATAAAAAAACATGTTTCGTGGAAATATTCTATTACAAAAATTTCGGATAGCGAAGTTGATTTAGTTTTTACCGGAACAAGCGAAAAAGACTGGCATTATTACACTTTAAAAGATGACCTTAATCCACTTACAATTACGTTTGAAAAATCAAATGAATTTAAAAAAGTTGGCAATATATCAGAATTTCCAAAGCCAATAAAGGAATATGATAGTTTAATGTCGGCTAACCGTTCTTTCTTCGAACATGCCGGCACTTTCAAACAACGTGTAAAATATTTATCAAATAAACCATTTGTTATTAAAGGCAACATCGAATATCAAGCATGTTTATTAGATGGAATGTGTGTAATGGAAAATCCCGATTTCTCTTTTAAAATAGAACCACCTTCAACTTTAAAGACTGATATTATAACAAATGATACAACAGTTCAAATTACAAATACAGATTCAAATAAAACTGATGCCATTGCCTTAAATTCTAATAATGCAAAAGTTGATACTACAGTTCCCGGAACAAATGATTCGTTGTGGATGCTATTTATTTTTTCGTTTTTAGCAGGATTAGCTGCAATTTTTACTCCTTGTGTTTTCCCGATGATTCCAATGACAGTTTCGTTTTTTATGAATAATTCAGAAAATAAAAGAAAAGCAAAATTTCAGGCACTTGTATATGGAATATCTATTATATTAATTTACACAGTAATTGGAACAATTGTAGCTGTTACTCTAGGAGCAAATTTTGCTAATTTTTTAAGCACTCACTGGTTGCCAAATATATTTTTCTTTTTAATTTTTATTGTTTTTGCTGCCTCATTTTTTGGAATGTTCGAAATTAATCTTCCTTCGTGGCTCGTAAATAAAGCTGATGCCAAATCTGATAAGGGTGGTATTCTCGGTTCGTTTTTTATGGCATTTACTTTAGTTTTAGTTTCATTTTCGTGTACTGGTCCAATTGTAGGTGCAATTCTTGTTAAATCGGCAGGTGGACAAGTTTTGGAGCCAATTGTTGGAATGTTTGGATTCTCGTTAGCTTTTGCATTGCCTTTTGCAACTTTTGCATTTTTCCCATCGTTATTAAGCAGATTACCAAAATCGGGCGGATGGCTCAACTCTGTTAAAGTTGTTCTTGGATTTTTAGAGCTTGCTTTAGGTTTAAAATTTTTGAGCATTGCCGACCAAACTTACCATTGGGGAATATTAGACAGGGAAGTTTATCTTGCTTTGTGGATTATAATTTTTGCTTTAATGGGCTTTTATTTATTAGGAAAATTAAAATTTGCTCACGATAGTGAATTAAAACATATTGGAGTTCCGCGATTATTTATGGCTATTGTTACATTCTCTTTTGTTATATACATGATTCCAGGAATGTTTGGTGCTCCTTTAAAAGTTTTATCGGGATATATGCCACCACAAAGTAGTCTTGATTTTGATATTAATAAACTTATTCGCAAAAACACAACAGTTTCAAACGAAACAAAGAACTTGTGCGAAAAACCGAAATACAACGAATTTCTTCATTTGCCTCACGGACTCGAAGGATATTTCGATTACGAACAAGCACTTGCCTGTGCAAAAAAATTAAATAAACCAATTTTTATAGATTTTACCGGACATGGTTGCGTTAACTGCCGACAAATGGAAGCAAATGTTTGGTCGGATCCAAAAGTTTTAAATAAATTACAAAACGATTTTATTGTTCTTGCACTTTATGTTGACGATAAAACCGAATTGCCCGAAAAAGAGTGGATTACATCAAAATATGATGGAAAAGTAAAATCGAGTATTGGGAGAAAAAATGCCGATTTACAAATCTCAAAATATAATGTAAACGCCCAGCCCTATTACGTTTTACTTGATACTAACGGCGAAATATTAGTTTCACCACGTGCATACGATTTAGATATTGATGCTTTTATCGAATTTCTTGATAAAGGATTAGCTGAATTTAAAAAAAGAACTGATTTTTAAATGTTTGCATATAACTCTGATATTCAACGATTAATGCAATTCTAATATATTTATTGTAATAGTACATTAAAAATATTTTTCGATATTTTAATAAATTATGTATTTTGAATTAGTTTTTTTTGTAATATTGCAGTCCGTTTAAAAAAATTATTTTAATTACAAATACACACAAAATGGACTTAGTTAAAGCATTTGAAAATGACACGTTAGCAGTAAAAGAATTGCCCCACTTTAGAAGTGGAGACACCGTTACTGTACATTATAAAATTAAAGAAGGAAATAAAGAACGCATCCAGCAATTTAGAGGTGTTGTTATAAAACGTAAAGCTTCTGGAGTAAAATCAACATTTACAGTTCGTAAAATTTCTAATGGAGTTGGAGTTGAAAGAATTTTCCCCGATTACTCACCATTTATTGATAAAATTGAAGTTAACAAAATAGGTAAAGTTCGTCGTGCTAAATTATTTTACTTACGTGGCTTAACTGGTAAAAAAGCAAGAATTAAAGAAAAACGCCGTTTAGTCGAAAAATTAGATTCTTCGGTTGTTCCAGAATAAAGTTAATCCCGCAGATGCGGGATTTTTTGTTTATAATCACATTTCATTAATAAGATTCTTCACTATCCCTTCTACATGCTCATGGCAGGCGGTTCAGAATGACAAAATCTATTACACCTTTATCTTTAACCTAAGTTTTCCATTGAGTTTTTTCATTAATTTTGTCTATTAGACCTAAATTAACCATACACTAATCAAATTATATCTGTTTGTGTATAAGCTCAATATAAATATGATTACAATATCGTTTGAAGACTTAGGTCACTCATGTTACGCAAGTAAAAAATTTGTCTCGCAAAGGCGCCAAGTTCACAAAGTTAAAAAGTGGCTAAAAAAATAATTTACCCCATTAGATAAAAACTTAGAAGATGATTATTTTTATTTGTAAGCAAATATACTTTAAGTGGTCATAATTTGAGTTTTTGTTTTTTTTATGACCTCACCCCGCCCCTCTCCAATTGGAGAGGGAGTTAAGAAAGGTAAAACTCAAATTATTTCTGTTGGTAGTATATCTAAAGGGGTGAATTATTTTTTCTTGGCGTAATGGCGCCGGAGTTTATGCTGACGAAGGAAGTACGAGAAATAATCATTGTGAGAAACTTTTTACGTACATCAGTTAGGTTATACATATATGCTTTATTACTTCTCTTCAATTACAAACTCCGTTCTTCTGTTTAATGCTCTCCCTTCTTCTGCGTCATTTGTTGCAACAGGTTTAGTTTCGCCGTAACCATGTGTAGAAACAATTCTGCTTTTATCTAAACCCATTAAAATAAGATATTCGGCAACGGCTTTTGCACGTTGTTCGCTTAATGTTTGATTACTGTTATCATCGCCTACATTATCGGTGTGCCCATGAATTGAAAGTTTAATATTAGGATTTTCATTTAGATATTCTAGAAAGTTATCGAGCACAACTAAACTCGATTTTTGAAAAACAGCCTGACTTGTTTCAAAATAAATATTATTGAGTTTAACAGTTGTGCCAACCTCAACAGTTTTAACTTCAAAATCAACTTTTACAGGTTCTATTTTTTTTATTTCTTTTGCTTTAATGTACTCCGAAGTAAAAGCATAATCTTTTTTCTTAACAGTCATAATAAATTCATCTTCGGGTTTAATAATTGGCAATGCCACAGCATATTTTCCCGTCATTTTATCAACCATCCCTTCTGTAATTCTATTTGTTTTAACATCCTTTACTTCTACCTTAGCATCTTCGATAGCTTCACCTTGTTCATCTTTAATATCGCCTTTAAAAATGGCAACTTCCTTTGGTCGTGCATCTTCATACAAATCAAACGAATAAATATCCCAACCTTCAGAATCTTGTAATTTGTTAGATGAAAAATATGCTTTATTGCCAAATGTGCTAACAATAAACCCAATTTCGTCGCCTTCAGTATTTATCGGGTAACCAATATTTTTTGGCTCTGACCAAGTACCATCGGGGTTCATTTTAGAATAATAAATATCGTATCCACCAATACCATCGTGGCTATCTGAAGAAAAATATAAAGTTTGGCTATCGCTGTGTATAAAAGGTGATTTTTCGTTTCCTGTTGTATTAATAATATTCCCGAGATTAACGGCAGGCTTCCAATTGCCATCATCGCCCATTTTCGAGAACCAAATATCGCTTGTTTGAGTTGTCTCATCGTCTAAATCGAAACCAGCATTCCCTGGTCGTATGCTGGCAAAAAATAAAATTTTCCCATCCGAAGAAATTGATGGTTGGCTTTCCCACGACCTGCGACCATTAATTGCTCCACCCATATTTTTTAAAGAGGTCCACTCTCCATCAACATAATCGGAAACCCAAATATCGCAAAACAGATTGTTTTCGCACATTGTTACATAAAGGTGATTGTTGTCAATTGTTACAGATATTGCACCCTGACCATTATTTTTGTTTTCGTTAAAAGGTGCTGACATTGCTTTAATTTTTCCAAATTGCTCAATTAGTTCTGAAGCTTTACTAATTAGTTCAGCCATAGTAAACTCATCTGTTCTCTGTATATTTCCTAAATCAACTTTTTTATTATAACGATGGGTAAAAAAAGCAATTTCGCCATCGGGACTTATTAAAGGCAAAAACTCATCGTCGGTAGAGTTAATGCCATTAACTTTCATAGGATTAAAGGGTACAGGGTTGTTAATTAGATTGCTATATGTTTTAATTTGATTGTAAATTATTTCAGCTTCAGGCATTAATCTTGAGAGTTTGCTATTTGTTATAAATTTTTCGATAAACGGTTGAGATAAGTTATAGTTTTTTGAAAGATAATATCTTTTACCAATTTCAAAACTTGCACGATAATTATCGAGTGAGGGACAAAAATCAGCAGCTTTTTTATAATATTCTAATGAACGATTTTTATATTGTTGTGATTGTGCAACATCATTTGGATTTTCGGAACGTGAATTATTAATATCGGCTAGCATTAAATATGCACGGGCATACGATTCATCTATTTTTGTTGCATCAATTAATAATTTGTATCCTAACTGTGAATTTCCTTTTTTAAAACTCTCTTTTGCAAGCTCAAAAGTTTTTTTTGCTTTTTTGTCAACTTCGGGGCAGCCGTCTTCTTCGTCTTGAGCAAACACATTATTTGAATTTACTAAAAAAAATAATATAATTGTTATAATAATTCTCATAAGATTGATAAAACAAGGTTGAATGGATTGAGAAGAAAGATTGATATACTTTGATACGTAATAATTTGAGTTTTTATTTCTTTACGACCTCACCCCCAACCCCTCTCCAAAGGCGAGGGGAGCCAGAAAGGTAAAACTCAAATTATTCCCTTTTAAAGTATAGGAACGAAATTACATATTAGTTCTTTCAATCTACTTCAATCCCATCAATCTCTTCAATCTACATCAATCTTGTCAATTTTAAATTTAATAAATACCATTACTTCTTTTTAGCATCTTCAATTAATTTATCGCCTTCGGCTTTAGCTTTAGCTTTAATTTTATCGGATTCTTGTTTTGCTTGATTAACTTTTGTCTGCGACTCGCTTTGAGCTTTTGCTTCAATTTCATCAGCTTTTTTTGAAGCCTCTTTTCTGAGCTTATTTGCAGGTTCCTTAGCTAATTTCTCCGCAATCATGCCTTTAGCTTTTGCTTCGCTTAAAAGTTTATCGGCTTGAGCATTTCCTTCGGAACGAACTTTATCGGCTGCAACTTTTGCTGCATCATTAATTTGTTTTGCAGCAGTTTGAGCAGTTGCAATAAGTTTTTGCGATTGGTCATCGGCAACTTTCATAAGTTTATCGGCTTGCTCCTGAGCTTTACGTATTGCTTCGGCTTTTGCTTTGTCAACCTCTTCATTGATTTTATTAACAACTTGTTCTTTAACATTATCAACTGCATTTTTGCCTTGGTCTTTTAAATTAAATTTTATTTCGGGCTTTGTTATTAAACCTGTAATTAGTCCTTTTACATCAATAAATTCTGGAACTTTAACATTAAGCCCAACATTACCAGCTTGAGCCGATAAATTATTCATTACTTCATTTGCAGCACTTCCTAATTCTGAACTTGGAATTTTAAAATTCATGAAATAATCAACCATTTGGTCTAACCCTTGTTTACCTCCAAACTCCATATTTGTTTTTCCCAATTTAGTTGTTACGGGTTCAAATTCTATATTGCCATTTGTTATTTTAAATTTTAAATTAACATTTTCTAAAATTAATTTTTTATATTTATCGGATTTCAATACTTCTGATAACTTAGCAAAAACATCAGAATTATCAACTGTAAGTGATTTTGTACTTAATGTTCCGGAACCATTAATAGTTTTCATTTCGGGCGACATTAATTTCGTTAACTTACCATTAAAAGCTAAATTGACAGATATTTTACCTGTACATTTTTGTGCTATTGGTGCAATATTTTGCACAGTGTTAAATGCATCGAAAGTTTTTTTAATGTCAAAATCTTTTATATCCATTCCCATATCAATATCGGGAGTTTCAGTATTCTTTGTTGAATAATACCCTTTTAATGACATTGAACCATCTAACAACTGCATATTCAATCCATTCAAATCAACTTTACCATCGCGAATAACAATAGTTCCTTTTGTGTTTTTAATTTCGAGTTTATCATATAACAAATTGCCAATGGATGAATTTAAAGTAAAATCAACATTTTCGGGAACTTCAAATGCGGTCAGCGAACTTGTGTCGGTTGTTGTGCTCGTTGTTGTTGAAGTTGATTCGGGTCCCATTAACTGATTTACATTTAACGAATTAGAGTTAAAATTAAATGCTCCTTTTATTAGCTCATCACGAAAAACGTAAGCTAAAAAGTTTTCTATTTTGCCACTCATTGCAAAGTCGCTGCTTCCCATTTTTGCATTAAAACTTTTTAAATCGAAAAATTTTGGTGTAACTTCCATTGAGGCGGTTTCGATATTTACAGGTGCCGAAAGTGATGTACTATTATAATTTATTCCTGCTAAATCAATTGTACCTTTTGCTTTAAAATCTTCATATTTTTCCTGCTCAATTTGCGACATCCTACCTGCAAAGTCAACATCAGCTTTAATAATGCCAGCAAGTGTTGCATCTTCAATTGGAATAAAGGATTTTAATTTAGCCAAATCAACAACTCCTTTTACCATACCATCAAGATTTGCATCGCTAACCGGAGTAGTAACGTGCAAACGCATATCGAAAGGACTTCCAGCTAAATCAACATGAAATTTTTTAATGTCAATAATTGTATTATCAGGATTGCCATCTTTATTATCAACAGCCATGTCAACATTTACATTTTCGACAGAAGCTGGAAGACTCGGGTATTTAAAACTTCCATTCTCAACCAAAAGTTTTAGCCCAAAACCTGGCATAATACTATCGTTATAAATTCCTTTTACATAGCCATTAAATGCCATTTTACCTGATGTTTTAACATTCTGAAAATCTTTCATGTAAATTGCAGGAATTAAAGAAAGTAAATTTTTGAAATCTGTTTTTTTAGCATCAAAAGTAATGTCCATGTTGTAATCGCTTGTTGGCATTGCAAAAGAACCGCTAAAGCCAAGCTCAACTTCGTTTAACTTTGCAGTATTATTTTTGAAAGTATATTTTGAATTTTTTAAGTCGGCATCTATATCGGAATTAAGTTCAACTTTAGCTTTATTAAGATATTTAACTCCATCGTAAACAACAACAAGCGAGTCGAGAGTTGTTTTAGTTTCTAATGCAGAAAAATCGGCTGTAAGGTCGCCTTTTAGCAAAAAATTAAAATTCTGAAATGAGCTGTAAACACCTAAATCGTTATCATCATAAACAATTTTACCGTTAATAATTTCGAATTTATTTAAAGCAAGTTTAAAATTTGATGAAGAGGTATCAGTTGTTGAGGTTGAGTCAGTTGATGGCTTCATAATATCCCAATTGGCTTTCCCGCCTTTTAAAACCCTTATATGAATATTTGGATTATCCAACTTAATGCCTTTAATTTTAATATTATCGCCAAAAACGCTAAACAAATCAAGTTCGGTAGAAAGCTTATCGAATTTTACCAAAGTATCTTTTTCAAATTCGTTAACTCCAATAATAATTAAATTATTTAACTCTAAATTAAGGTTTGGAAACGAGTGAAAAATACCAAGGTCTATCTTCCCAAAATCAACTTTTGCATTAAGATTATTATTGATTTCAGTTTTTGCCATTTCAATAATTTTATCTTTAAAAATAAAAGGTAAAGCAATTAATAAGGCAAGCAGAATAATAAAAGTTATTCCGGTAATTTTTAATATTTTTTTAATGATTTTCATATTTATAATTTTAATTTTATAAGCGTAAAATTAATATTTAATTGTTTTATTGTTTTATGAATGAACAATATTTTTTATAGCTACGTAATTTTGTTAATTTCAGGTTCATATCAATTATCTTTTTAGTCCGTCATGGCGGGCTCGACCCGCCATCTTTTGTATGAAATACTGTTTCGAAAACAACTGGTACAAGTTCAGTATAACGTCATTATAAGCGAAAGTCATAAAATATATCACGATGAAACAAAAATATAAAAATACTATTGGTATGACTGTCTCTAAACAAATATTGCTTAGCAAATTTATTAATAGTCAGTATAAATACAGCAATCTCATTCCATAAAAATAAAAATTTAAGTAGATGGCGGGTCAAGCCCGCAATGACGTTTTCCTGCGTACTTTCAAATTTTTTATAAAAGTATTCTTCAAAAAATAAAAAAACCCGAAAACTTACGTTCTCGGGTTTTAAAAACATTAAAAAAAAATTATTTCACAATTTGTTTTCTTATTATTCCATTTGACGTTTCGATATTTAAAATATAAACTCCTGACGATAATTGTGTTGTATTAATTTCAGTATTATTGACACCAGACATCGAATTTATTTTCTTTGTTACAAGAACTCTTCCCGAAGCATCAATTAAAAAGATATTTACATTTTCTGATTTTTGAGTAATAAAATCAATATTTAATTTATTACTAAAAGGAACAGGATAAACAAACATATTGTTTTCGTTTCCATATTCAGGAACTGATGATGTGTTTGTAATATTTATAAAACTTTGGTAAGTTGTTAAAGTTTTTGTTCCACAATTAAATGTAATTACTACAAGTGTATTTCCATACTGCGAGAATGTGTATGTTACTGTAAATGTAGCTGTTTGTCCTCCGCCAACAAATACCCAAACAACACTTACAATATTTGAATTTGGGTCGGTTGTTATGGAAGCAATATAAAAACTATCTGGAACAAAGTTTAAACATGAATCTAAATAACCTGTATATAATGTGTCAACTATATTGCCACCGGTTGTATCGTAAGGTTCGTAAAGTTCGGCATAAAATGTATTTTGACAACCGTTAGAATCAATAACATTTAAAGTATAAACACCACTGGTTAAATTGTAAATATTTGCTGTAGTTGTTCCATTATCCCATAAGTATGAATAAGGAGCTGTGCCACCATAAACATTTGATTCGATATAACCATCGCTTCCACCAATTGTAGTTGGGCTTTGTGTTGTTATGTTAGCATATAATGTACAACCATTATTTCCAACTGTTATAACATCGCAATAATTACTTGTACAACCGCTTGATGTTGCTATTGTAAGGCAAATTGTATAAGTGCCAGCTTGAAAAAAATTGCCCGTAGGATTCTGCAAAGTGCTAACATTACCGTTCCCGAAATTCCATAACCAGCTTACAATTGTACTTGTACTATCGGGAACAGATTGGTCAACAAAATTATAAGTAGTCATTGGAGGAACATTAATTGTATCAGGATATAAATAGAAATATGCCTGACAAGTTGATGTTTGATTTCCTACATAAAGAGAATCACAATAAGTACTTGTACAACCGCTTGATGTTTGAATTGTTAAACAAATTGTATGACTTCCTGAGCCAAATGTGTGAACAGGATTAGCAACAGTTGAAGAACTTCCATCGCTAAAATTCCATAAATAGCTAGTAATTGTTGAAGAGCTATCAGCAACACTATAATCCATAAAGCTATAAGTTGAAGATAAATTGTTTGTAGAATCCAATTGATAATAATAATATGCCTGACAAGTCGTATTTTGATTGCTATTTACATTAATTGTTTCGCAATAAGTGCTAGAACAGCTATCGGTTGTAATTGTTAAACAAACATTATATGTGCCAGGATTAAATGAATGAGACATTAATGAATCAGTACTACTACCACTTGTACCGTCACCAAATTCCCATGTGTAATTAATTATTGTAGAATTAGTATTAGATTCAAAACCAGTAAAATTTATAATATTAGCCATAAAACCGGTCTGATACATAAAATAAGCACTGCAACTAGAATTAGTTGAGTAGTATAGTTGCATAACATAAGAACTATTACAACCATTAGCATCTGTTACAATTAGAGAATATGTTCCGCTTGTAAGGTTGTAAATATTTGATGTTGTTACACCATTGTCCCACAAATATGTGTATGGTGGTGTCCCACCTGATACGTTTGTTTCAATATATCCGTCATTCCCGTTTGGCGAAGTTGGGTTATGAGGAATAAGAGTTAATAATATTGCTGTTGATTGTGAAATAGTTACAGTACCAGATACAATATTTGATGCCGCATCAGTTGCGGTAACCGTATAAGTTCCTCCACATAAATCGCTTACACTAGGAGTAGTACTTAATAAAGAGTCATTCCAAGCATAAGTATATGGAGGTGTTCCTCCACTTACAGATACAGTGGCTGACCCATTACACTGACCATTACATGATAAGTTTGTAGAAGTAAAACTAAGCGTTAATTGTCCGAAGACAACTCCCGAAATTGCTAAAAAAGCAATAATTGATAAAAACTTTTTCATAATATTTAATTTTTAAAATTGATTTATAATATAAAAACAACAAAATTTAAAAAGGTTGCCTGTAAATTTAAAATAATTTTTTTACACTTAACCTAAATCCGTAATTATTAGCATTTTGATTAAGTTTATAATCCTTGTTATACATTCCTAATATTGATTTTCTAAAATATGGTTCAACACCTATTATTAATGTTTCGTTTAAATGATAATTAAATTCTACACCAATACCTGCCGAAAGTGCAAACTTTTTAATTGTATTTTTTGAGTATGGTTCTATTGCAGGATAATTTGTTACGCTCATTTGCGAACCATTAACTTTAACAAAGTACCCGGGAGTAACAGTCGCCAATATTGTACAGCCAAAACGACCAAAAGGAAAAGCGTATCCTACCGATAAAGGAATTTGCACATACCTTATATTGTTATAAAGAACTGTTTTGGGAACTGTATCGTATTTTGTTATATTAACCGTATCTAAAACATCAACAGGACGATTTTGTGTATTCCACGCTAACACGGAATCGTTTACGTATATATGGTCGGTTTGAGTATAAGTATAATGAAAATAACTTGCAGAATCAATATCGTAATAATTTCCATTAATTATTGTTTCGTAATAACCACCATTATAATTAATTAAAGTAGAATTATAAGGATTAGAAAGAAACATTTTTCCTGTAAGTTTTTCGCCATTGTTTGAGTAACTTAACCCTGCTTTAAAAACAAATCTTTTTTGCTGATATACAGCGTTAATACCCATTTCGCAGCCGAACGAAGTTTTTAGCATAACTTGTTTTGCATTTTTGGCTGATGTAAATTCGTTGTTGTTAGTTGTTACTTTGTAATTTGTTATAAACATACCGGAATTTGCTTCAATATACCATATTCCCTTTTTATAATGGGCAGGTTTTTCGGAAATTAATTTCATGTATTCTGCATATTGTTGAGGTAATATTGTTGGGAACAAACTATTCATTAATATAATGGCAGATTCTGAAACAAGTTCAGTATGACATTGTAATTCAACTATGTCGTCATGGCGGGCTTGACCTGCCATCTCCTTAACGTTTGGAGATGCTGAAACTATCCCGATAGCTATCGGGACAGCATGACGGGTAAATTTTGCATTATGTTCCGAATCGGAATTTTGAGTTTTTTCAACAAAAGGTTTTTCGCGATTTGTAATATTACTTGTGTTTAATCCCGTTAAAGAATTATTATCAGCAGGCTGCTTTGAATTTGATACATTTGGAGTTTTGTTATCAATATTTTCTTGAATTTGAGTTAAAGTATTAGATGCTGAAGCATCCCCTATATTCCCCTGAACGAAATCACGTTCTATCGAAGTTTTATCGTCATGGCTGGCTTGACCCGCCATCTCCTTTTTATTTGTAATTTTTGAAGCTTCGTTTTCTGAGTTTAAATTAACATTTAAATCTTTAGTATTTTTATTTTGCGTAACTTGTTTATTAAAAGGGTTTATAATATTGGTGTTTTTTGAATCATTAAAGTTTTTTATAGTGTTATTGTAAATTACAGTATTTTTACTGTTGTAATTATAGTTAATGCCAAAATATACTAAAATAGCAGAAATAAATATTACTGAACCTGCAATTAGTAACCCATTAGCTCCAAAATACCACGGTTTTATTGGCTTAATTACCGATGGCGAAGCAAAAACTTTTTTCTTTAAATCATTCGAAGGAGTAACACTAAATCCCTCAATGCCTTTTGAAAAGAGTTCGTCTATTTTATTATTATCTTCCATAATACTTATTTTATACTGCTAACATCATTTTTTTTTTACAATTTTCCCATTCTTTTACTTTCTTTTGCAGCACAAATCTTGCCTTTGAAAGTTGCGATTTTGAAGTTCCTTCAGTTATTCCGAGCATTTTAGAAATTTCTTTATGACCGTATTTTTCAATTACATGTAAATTAAAAACTAACTTGTAACCTTCGGGAAGTTCATTTACCATTTCAACAAGTTCATTTCTGCTTGGTATATATTTTTCACTTTCTTCAAAAAACAAATCAGTTTTTTCTTGTTCGTAAATTGGAACATTTTCAATATCTTCAATGAACGAAAACCGTTTTTTATCTCTTAAAAAATTTAAAGCAGTATTAACCATTATTATTTTAATCCATGTTGCAAACGAACCCTCGTTTCTTGCTTTAAATTCGTAAATATTTCTGAAAACCTTTATAAAACCCTCCTGCATAACATCTTCAGCTTCAGTATGGTTGCCACAATAACGAATACAAACGCCAAGCATAGCAGCAGCAAAACGGTTGTACAACTCCTCTTGTGCAGCCTGCTTTCCTTTTCTACATTGTTCAATTAGTAGCTCTTCAGAAAGCATTATAATATATTTTCAATTAAAAAACACAATTTACGAAAAAGGTTGCCTGAAAACAAATTTATTTTCAAAAAAAAATAAAATTTTTCCTAAGTTTGACACCTAATGGTTGAGTTTCATATAAAATAGGGACAATTTAAATTTCGAAAATTCTCATTATTAATGATTTTTTCTTTGCAGACTTAAAACTTTGTGTTTACCCTGTTAGACATTAACAAGATCATATTACCTTTACACTTATTATACTTTGAACGGGTTAAATTATTACATTTGAGTTTAAGGTATAGGGTATAGGGTATAAAGGTATAGGGTATAACCCGATCTTCCTTATGCCTTTATACCTTATACCTCTATGCCATTTTGTATTCATGAAATGTTAAAATTTGTCCCGTTTTCAGTATAGTTACTGCTGAATAATTACAAAGAACTATTTGTTATTACTATTCCTTCTTCACTCATTACACAATTTTTCCCTTTAATTTCGGAATACGAATAGTTTCCTTCAAAATAAATGTTTTCATCATTTTCTTCTGTTCCATTTATTATAACATTTGTGTTTACAGGCAAATTAAATGTAACTGTTTCTTTTTGAAATCGAAATTTATTGTTTTGATGAATTGTAAAATATTCCGATAAAGAAACAACACTATCGGTTATAATAACGGTTGAAGGTATTTGTTTTAAGAAATAACTTCCTTCTTTTTTGCTCTTTGTTCTACAAAATTTTACAATTGAAATACTTGGTAAACTATCATCTGTTTTTTGAATTGTTATTTGAGTTTTTCCATACAAAACACACGAGTCTTGTGAGCAATTAAAAATGTAGCTGTTACATTCTAACTCATTGTTGTTAAATTTATTTTTTAAGTTATTGGTAACATTAATAATAAGCGTTTTATTTTTTAATGAGTCGAGTTTAATGTTTTCTTTCATTTGATTATTTGTCTTATAATTAAGCGATTGGCTAATCACAACAAATATTACTAAAATTAATCCTATTAAAAATGAAAAGCCAAGAGTTTTTCGTAATAACTTAAATGAATGATGAATTCCAAAAATAAAACGAATTCCGGTAATTATTAATAAAATAATAGGAATACCTATAAATAAACATAAGCCAATTGTTACAGGAGTTAACAAATTACTTTCGATAAAAGTTTCGAAAAGCGATGTAACGCTTATTGTACTTGCACCATCAAAAAAAACTCCGACAAAAATTGAAAATAAAAAAACTAACCCTAAAATAAGAAAAGCAAAACCCAATATTATTGTAAATGCATGAAAAAACACATGAATTATTGAGACAAGAATTTCGCCTAAATGGTGAGTTGCATCTTTAATGTTTTTCTTTGTGTTTTTCGATTTAAGATTATCTTTAACTTTACTAAATTCGTCTTTAATGTTTTTTTCGATATTAGATAAATTAACTGGTTCGCCACGCATTTCGAGTTTTTGAGCCGTTGTTTTTGCTTCGGGAACAATGAGCCAAAGTACGATATAAATAAGTGGACCCGAAAAGAAAAAAGTAATAACCAATAATAATCTAACTACTGTTGGGTCTATTCCAAAATATGCAGCAAGCCCACCTCCTACACCGCCAAGAATTCTGTCGTCGGGGTTGCGGTACAATCGTCGCGATTTTTCCGTTTTTTTCGATTCATCTTTATCCTCTTTTGAGCCATCATCAGCAATATCAAAATCTTCGGGCAAGCCTATTATTCCTATTGCAAAATATACATCATCAAGTGTAACTACTTGTCGCGAAATAGCTAATCTTTCTTTAAAAATTTCGGCAATTCGTGCTTCTACATCGCCAATTATTTCTTTACCTTCTGGCGTTTTAGAAAATTTATTTTCTAATGATGATAGGTACTTTTGTAATTTTTCGAAAGCATCTTCGTCAATATTAAAAACTTGTCCCCATAAATTTACTGTTAAAGTCTTTTTCATATATTTAATTTTTTAAGTGGTTTATATATAATAGTTTAAGGTTTAAAAAAGTTAAAAAAGTTCATTGTTCTACGTTCACTGCCAACTGCTGACTTTGGACTGCCTACTGTTCATTGTTCTATTGTTTTTCGTTTACTGCTTAAGTTTATTGTTCATAGATGTTTCGCTAATCACTCAACATGACAAAAAGGTTTTTGGTTTGAGGTTTTAAAAACTCTAAACCCGAAACTCTAAACTCGAAACTGTAAACTCTAAACTTTCTTTTATTATTTATTAAATTGGTTATTCATTTGTGCAACATTTTCAACTAATTCTTTCCAAACTTTATGAAGTTCGTTCAAAAATTTTTCGCCTTCGCTTGTAAGTTTATAATATTTACGTGGCGGACCCTGTAAAGATTCTTCCCAACGATAGGATAACATTCCATCGTTTTTTAATCGGTTCAACAGAGGATACAAGGTTCCTTCAACAACAATTAACTGAACTTTTTTTAGTTTGCTGATTATATCCGATGCATAAGCATCGCCATTTGAAAGTACTGAAAGTATGCAATACTCTAATACTCCTTTACGCATCTGTGCTTTTGTGTTTTCTATATTCATTTTCGGTATATTTCGATGCAAAGATATATATAATATTTGGTACTATGTATTACATACTTCTATTTTTTTTAAAATATTTTTTAAAAGCCTGAATAATAGATTAATAAAAATGACAATTATGTTTTTTAAAAATTTAAAACAATAAAAATGATAACTTTGTAAAAAAATATTAAAAATGAAAACATTATTATTTTTCTTTTTCCTTTTTTCCTTATTAAAAGGATTATCACAAACCATTACTACTTCTGCACCGTTGCAAACTTCGCTTTGTGCAGGGGGAAATATAGTAGTTGAATATCAAACCACAGGCACTTATAGTTTTGGCTGTACCTTTACTGCACAGCTTTCTGACGCATTGGGAAATTTTAATACTCCCGTTGATATTGGAAGTGTCCCTATAAATACCGGCATAATAATGGGAACCATTCCAATTAACACAACATTTGGTATTAATTACAGAGTAAGAGTAGTTTCAGATAATCCTGTTGTAATTGGAACAGAAAGCCCAAACCCACCAATAGTGATTGCAAGTTCTGCCGTTTCGGCTACTATAATTACAAATCCCGGAACTGAAATATGTGATGGAGATTCTGTTAATTTATGGGTAACACCTAATGCTTCTTATTACTGGTCAACAGGTGAAACAACTCAATCAATTAATGTTACCGTAAGCAATACCTATAATGTTACAGTTACTAATTATATCACAGGATGCGAAGTTTCGTCAACACCTGTAACAATTATTGTTAATACTTTACCTGTAATTGATATTGGTTCAGATACTTCCTTTTGTGCAGGTAATAGTACAATATTAGATGCAGGCAGTGGATTTGCAAGTTATTCATGGAACAATGGACTTTCCAACTCACAAACCTTACAAGTAAATTCAACAGGCACATGGTTTGTTTCGGTTACAGATGATAAAGGATGCTCAAATAGCGATACTATTAATATTGTAGTTAATCCAAATCCCGTTGTTAATTTAGGTTCTGATACCATATTTTGCGGAACTCATCTATTCTTAAATGCAGGGAATGACTTTTCGTATTATAACTGGAATAACGGATTATCTTTTAACCCTGTTTTAGATGTGGTTCAAACCGGAAATTATTTTGTAATCGTTACCGACCAGAATCAATGTACTGCAAGCGACACTGTAAATGTTTCAGTAAATCAACCTCCGTTGATAAATCTTGGAAATGATTTAATTGTGTGTGGAAATAGTGCTATTTTGAATGCAGGTAGCGGATTTATTGCATATAACTGGAATAACGGATTAGGGTTGAATCAATTTTTACCTGTAATTCAAAGCGGAACTTATACAATAAATATAACATCAGCAAATGGTTGTCATGGTTATGATACTATCAACGTAAACTTATATCAACTGCCGGATGTAAACCTGGGGTCGGATATAAATCTTTTAACAACCGACTCAATAATTTTAGATGCAGGTAATGGTTATGTAAATTATTCATGGAGCAATGGCTCTACATCACAAACTATTCAGATAAACGGTTGGGATTACAATTCCGGAATTTACACTTTTTCAGTTACTGTTATTGATTCGGTTGGGTGTTTTAACACCGACCAGATAAATATTACAGTTATCAACTCATCAGGAATAAAAGAAAATAATTTTAGGAAAATATCGGTATATCCCAATCCTTTCAGCAAAACATTTATTATTTATTTTGATAAAATGTTACCTGATGGCGTTCCTGTATTAATTGATGTTTTAGGCAGAAAATTTGTACCGCTTTCCGAAAAAACTAATAATGGCTGGAAAATAAATTGTCCCGATATACCTTCCGGAATATATACCCTTATTATTAGCAATTCTTTTTCTTCGATTCCTTGTGCCAGAGTTATTGCAAGATAATTGATTATTGAAGATTCGGATTACCTTACCTTATTTTTATAATTATACTGCAAACGAGCTTAAACCTTTCATTTTTTCAAGTACCAAATTACAAACCCAAAGTTCCAAGTACTAAATTCCAAGCATCAAATCTCGCACACAAGCCCTCTTGGTTTTTAGGATTTTTGACTTGGGGCTTATTCACTTTTGAGTAACATCAATTATACTGCAAACGGGATAAATCCGATAGCTATCGGTTTTAGTGTTTCATCCCGCACAAGCGTATTGGCGTCAAGTTAAGGATTGAATTTATGGGCTAAAGCCCGCATCAAATGTGGCATTCAAACCCCGGACATAAATGTCGGGGTTATTGATTATAATTGAATAGAATTATTAGCCCCAACCTTCAGGTCTCACGATTACCCACAAATATCGTTCTTTGAAATACACAATAGGATGTTAGTAAAAAGACAAATGTAGAAGTTTTTCGTGAATGAAAAA
>Ga0209211_10003319_pt1 | contig 26422 bp, 17 predicted proteins | sample RifGroA2_FD_183992 | JGI IMG/M metagenome (GOLD analysis project Ga0209211, IMG submission 183992) | Groundwater microbial communities from Rifle, Colorado, USA - Groundwater A2 (SPAdes) (version 2) | ecosystem: Environmental > Aquatic > Deep subsurface > Groundwater | place: Rifle, Colorado...
CATTTCTCCTAAGACCGTAACTTATCGCACCACTTACAGGATCCCACGACAAATTGATATTACCGTCGCAAACTCCGGTTGATCCGCGCAAATTAGCGGGAGAATCAATTATGTCTTTCCGCGCGCCGCAAGACGCATCTGTTCCGCCACCCGAACCGGCGCAAGTCCATTTCCATTCTGCTGAAGTATCTTCTGTATCAGAATAAATTCCGCCGGTACAACCACTATTATCATCCGAAGCCGGCTGAGTTAAATATTCATCGAGATATGTCATACAACTGCCGTTAACTTTAATAATGTCGGAACAAAACTCCGCTCCCACCGCCTTATCTGTGCCCATAGTCAAATTACACGAAGCACTACCGCTGCAATCGCCGCTCCAATCTTGAAAAGACGAACCGTCGCTACCAATCGCCGAAATAGTAATAACTCGACTACCGGTATACGTAAAAAAACAAGAATTGTTATTATCATCTAAAATACATTCGTCATTATCCTCATTGATACCTTTCGCGATAATGATCTTACCGGTCCCATTGTTTTTACCGCTAACCAAACAATCGTCTCGGGAAACGACAATTTTGGAAGAAATAAGTTTAAATTCAACTTCAACACTAACTCCCTTTTCGCTTTTTGGAATATCAAATTTGCAAATGTCGCCCTCAATGGTTCCTGCGTCTGCGCATTTTAGCCACACACCCTTTCTTCCGGTGGAATTTTCCGGAACAGCTTTCAGTTCAACGTGACCAAGGGGGAGCTTAACCTTGCACTCATCATTTCCTTCTTGACTCAATAAACATTTATTAAGCAATTTAAGGGTCGACATCAAATTTTCGTCATCGGCTTTTACCATATCAACAAAATAACCTGTAATTTTAGCCAACCATCCGGTATTTTTATGCTCATTCACCGCCAACGGCGAATAATCGATTTCCACTTTTCCGTCACCGCCTTTTTTTGATAATTCAATCAATAACGGAATTAATGGACGTCGCGCTGTCACCGTTACCGTATCAAGTATGTATTCTCCGCCCCCTTTCTTCTTGCACTTTAATGTAAACAAATGCTCCTCATTGGAATCTGATCCCAACCTGCCCGTCCATATATCTTTGATTTTTTCTTTCCCGTTAATCTTTTTACTACCTTCCCAATTATTGAAATTGGAAGCAGCGACACAATCCTTTACGCCCTGAGAATGCCACGTCAATGAAGTGTCCAGCTCGGGAAATATTACAATTTCCGAATCGGCAATAAGATCAACAAAAAGTTCCTTTACATCAACACCGACGGTATCAAACGCGCTATTCCCACTAGGACCGACGCAGGTTAAGATGTATTGGGAAGCCGTTTGGGGACTCACGGATTCCGTACCGAATAACGCTTTTTCACCCGACCAATCTCCTGAAGCCGAACACGAATTAGCATATGTGGAGGTCCAAGAGAGCGTCGATGATTCCCCATTAAATATAGTCTCGGGATCGGCTTTAATATCAACGGTGGGAATAAGAAACGTAAGAGGAATTTCTGCTCTTATATAATCGCTATTAGCGAATGCTGGATCTCGCCCGCTGCTGATAAGTATATACTCATCCCAACCATATTCATCAGAATAAACCCAATCATACTCATCATAATAAGCAGGCTGACCATTATTATATATAAAATTCCCTGAGTACCAATCACCATCTTTGTAATAACCGACCTTCCTAAAATATATAATCAATTTCGGATTGGCCTTGCCCTTTATTGAATCCAGCAAACCCATATTTACATCAAATGTCTTATAGTCCTCCACGGGGATTAATCCATAATCAAAATATTTTTCACTTTCACTAAAAGAATCTTTTGAACCTTCAATTGCGAACGATACAGGTTGCTCTACCACGCCGTCGGCCACCACGGCCATTTTAATACTTATCTTCGAAGATGAATTGCCACACCCATGAGTTGAATTGTAAAAATTAATGCCAACCTTACCATAATCAGAACTCCTCGCAAAATAACCACTAAAATCGGCATTCGCTGAGATAACATAAGCCTTGCCCTCATGTCCCGTATCCTTATCGTTCACATATTTTCCCGCAAACAAACTTTCCGTATTCTCATCCCAATCGGTCCACCATTTTCCCACCAAAACTTGAGTCCATGACGACGGATATGTCTTCGTTACAATTGCCCAAGCAACGCCGGAAATCATCATAACGCCCGCGAGCAAAACAACGGGAATCATAACGCGAAAAACGTTTTTCTTTTTTCTGAAAAACAATAAACCGGCCAAAGAAACCATCAATATCAACGCGCCAAAATACAAATAGTTTCGAATCTCCTGTTTTTCCGCAATCCGCGGCAATACTCCCGATTCTTCTGCCAATTCCTGCTGACCGGAAGACAAGGAAACTTCATAAGATATTCCTTGGCATTTCTTATCCAGAACAACATCTATGGTTTTATTTTCGCTATGACTGCCGGTTACATCCGCGAGCGTTTCTTCTTTCTCTCCGCAAACATTCCCGTTTTTATCTTTGATAACGGTTTTCATCGTTACATTATCCAATTTGGAAATATTTTCATCATCCGCCCAGAATAAATCAGCGGACCCGAAATAATCAACAGACAGGGATATTGTTTCTCCTTTTGGATAAGAATCTTTTAGTTGACTCACTTGAACAACTTCCTGAATACGAGCCGACTCGCCGGCGATTATCCATCTGAAGTTCATATTGAAAGACCTTATCCCACCGTCCTTGTCTTTAAAACCCACCAAACCTTGGTACGCTTGCGGTTTTTCGGCTTTGGGCATAAACACGCTTACCGACTTTGTCTCTCCCGCTTTAAAAACTAATTTCTCTCCCGAAGTTTCTGTAACAACTTCTCCGTTGAGCGGCATACCGTAAACAAACATTTCCTTCCATAAAATTTCAGAGTAAACCTCCAATTCTTCGTTGCCGATATTTTTGATCAAACAACGCGTTTCCGGACTTTCTCCGGGCAGAAAAGCCGGACCGTCGTTGTTTCTGAATTTTTCGCCCTCTTTATCCAACACAACGCAACTTTCCTGATTAAAAGCCAAAAACCCGTTATTTTGAGATGAACCGAAATTTTCTAAAACTTCATCGTAATAAGCCTCTGATTGCCCGTTGGGACGGATAAATGCCAGAGAAAGAATATAGTTGGCCCGGGGAATATGGGGACTCACCGGCAAAACATAAGAAAAAGTTTTTTGTTCGTTGGGTTTCAAAGAGGAAAAACTTTGCCCTTCTTCGGCCGCAACGATCAAAAACGGCAACATATATCTCGGATCTTTTGACGCGATCAACGGATCAATCGTTCTTAAAATCAGCAGTTGAGTAACTTCCGAAGACACGATATTATCGCTTGAATTGAATAGAACTCCGTCAATTTTTATTTCCGTATCGCTTTTTTCTATCTTAACGTCTTTTATTCTCATCATCGAAGTTTCAGTCGGATCCTGCGCCAACGCAATATTGTAAGAAACCGAGAAAAGAAAAACCGAAAAAATTGCTAAATATTTTTTAAATGAATTTGGCACTTAAATAACGAACGGTTGTAAATCCATTTTCATTCCAAACCGAGGATTGACAATGGCAACAAAAATCGCCGATTAAATAAATTAAAACTGAACTATATTTTTATTATACATCAGAAACGGAAACAGTGGAAATATGGACTTTTTTACCAATCTATGGTATGATTTATATGTAAAAATTGACTAAAAAATATTAGCAATTAAATTATAATGAACCGGTAAATAATAAAAAAAATAATTATGAATAAAAATATCTATCAAAAAATAATAATCGCTTTTTTAATAATTTCTTTTGCCGTTGGCAGCGCCAATTATTCAACAGCGGCAAACAATTCTTCCGTTATTCCGACCGGCAACCAAGAATCGCAAATTTCTTGGGCGAAAGAACGCCGGGAAAAACTTTTAAAATTGATGGAAACCGATCCCCAATCGGTTATTAACCAAATATTTCCGCAAACGGAAATAAATAATATGCCGGAGTATATAAAACCGTATATGGAAAAAATCACAACCGTAAGCGGAACAATTTCCATTATCATACAAGATAATTTTGAACAAAAAACCTCCAAAACATCATACGAGCTCGAAAACGACCAAGAACGATTGTCTCTTTATTTCGCAGGGAAAAAACCGGATTTAGCGAGCGGCGATAAAATAGAAATAAAAAACGCGGTACGGATAGGCGCGAAAATCGCCGTTCCCGCGCCCACAAATATAAATCTGCAAATATCTTCCAAGATTCCACACCCGCAATCAACTACGGGTCCTAAAAAAATAGCGGCGATATTATTTAATTTTCAAGATAATGCAATTGAGCATTTAACAAAGGAAGAGGTGCGAAAAAAAATTTATGATGAAGCGAAAAATTATTACGAAGAAGTAACTTTCAATAGATTAAATATTTCCGGTTACAATAGTTCTAATGGAGAACAAGACATATACGGATGGTACACAATTCCAGCCAATGCTTCTTCCGGTTGCAATACTTCTTTATGGAAAAACTTGGCAGACAAAGCAGCCACGGAAAATGATAATTTCAATAAAAATAATTATTCAAATGCAACTTATTTCTTCCCGGAAAACAAAAATTGCGAATTTGGCGGATTGGCGGAAATTGGACCATTAGATAACTCACATGATGATGAGACGTTCAATAGTTGGTATAATGGCGCCATAAGCATCCGAGTAGTAGTCCATGAATTGGGACACAACTTTGGAGCCATTCATGCTTCGTCCTATGCTTGTTACGACGAAAATAAAAACAGAGTGCCGATAAGCAATGATTGCACCTCATCGGAATATGGCGATAAATTTGATGTAATGGGAAGCGGAACTTCCCATACTGAACCAAATCATATGAACTCGTTTTTTAAAACGCAAGAAAAATGGTTTGACGCGCAAAATATCCAAAATGTTGAAATAAGCGGAACATTCACTCTTTTTCCAATCGAAAAACAATCTTCAAGCATTCAAACAATTAAAATACCGCGCGGAACTTATTCGGAATCCCCCGACTACGACGACTATTATTTTTTGGAATACCGTCGACCTTACGGATACGATAATTTCAAAGATGATGATACTGTGGTAAATGGAATTTCCATACGATTAATTAAATCCTACAACCCCAACTATACTGAAAATTCATATCTTATTGATAACACGCCAAACTCATATTATGACGACTTTGTTGATTCCGCGCTTCTCGCCGACAAAATATTCAAAGACGACATCGCGAACATAGAAATAAAAACAATCAGCGTTTCCAATGAAAGCGCCCAAGTGGAAATAAAAACAAATTATACGGCGATTTGCAACCGGCAAAATCCAAGCATTTCTATTACTCCACCCTCGCAAAAAACGCAAGCCGGCAATACCGTATCATACATATTAAAAATTACCAATAATGACAGCTTGACAAATTGCGAAAGTTCCGTTTTTAATATTACATCCACGCTTCCCGACAACTTGTCGCAATCCCCGTCTTCCTTTGAGGCAACCCTGAAGCCAAAGGAAACAAAACAGCAAATAATTTACGTCAAGACGGACGAAACAAAAGGCGGAATTTATGAATTTATAGAAACTGCGGTTAATAAATCGCATCCTGAATTCCAACAATCAATAAAAGCCCAAATCGACATTACCCTTTATCCTCCAGTTTCGCCCAGTGCATTTAAAGTAAAACAAGGAGAATGCGGCAGTAAATCCATAAAATTGACATGGAACGATGTCAAGGGAGAAGCATATTATAATTTATACAGAAAAGATTCTGACGGCGGCGATAAAACGATGATTATCCCCCAAAATACGACATCTTATACGGATACGGATCTGAAAGAAAAATATACCTATTACTATGAATTCAAAGCATGCAACGACGCGGGTTGCTCCCTTGTTATTTCCAAGGGTCCCGTTAAAACCCCGCCTGAATGCAAAATTTTCAAAACATTAACGATTGAACGAGAAGGCAATGGATTTGGTACGATTATAATAACCAACAAAAGCGATCATAATAAAAAGACTTATTGCTACCTTACTTCAAAAGATAATAACAAATGCGAATATCAATTTCAGGAAAAAAGTAAATTAACATTGCTGGCGCGAAATTCATTTGGCAGCATATTTAAAGAATGGACCGGCGATTGTTCCGGAACTTCAAAAACATGCGGCATCAATATGCTATCCGACAAAACGATTGAAGCCAAATTTGTCATAAAAAAATAAGAAAACCGGATTAAAATTTAAATAATACGAACTTAATATAAAACATTCCCCGCAATACCGCGGGGAATGTTTTATGATTCCCGATTAAAATCAAAACGATTGTCCGGCAATTAATAAAAAAAGAAAGGGGACGATTTTTGGCAAAATCCAAAATGCGATCATAACGGCAATAAATATTCCAATAAAAGAATCTTGCCACATTATACGCCATCGGTAAGGTAAAATTTCCGTGATCAATCTCGAACCGTCCAAGGGCGGAATAGGTATTAAGTTAAACAAAGCGAGAAAAATATTCACATAGACAATCAAAGCGATAAAAGACCCGAAAGGACTTGCGAAAAAAAACAATCTTAAAACAAAACCGAAAATAATCGCAATCAATATGTTCGCCGCCGGTCCGGCAACGCCTACCAATAACGCCCCGTGCTTATATTTTATATTATACGGATTAAAAGGAACCGGTTTGGCATAACCGATAAAGATTCTAAAAACAAACATCATAAATAATGGCAATACTACAGTCCCCCATAAATCTATGTGCTTCAAGGGATTTACCGTAAGCCGTCCGGCCATACGAGCCGTCGAATCTCCCAGCATATCCGCGGTCCAAGCATGAAAATATTCGTGGATAACCGCGGAGAAAAGAATTACAACATATAAAAAAACCAAACCTTGTATTTCCATACATATTCTTGCTTAAAGTGAAAAATTAGTTTAATATAAAAATATTATAAACTAATTTTCAATTGCTAAATAGCTGATTTTTAATATTTTAATTAGAAATTAGAAATTAGAAATTTTAAAAATATGTCTCGCCAATGTACAATATGCGGCAAAGGTTCAATTATGGTTATGACTCGCAAGCTCTTGCGAGGTAAGTATAACCCTACCGCCAAAAAAAGAAAATATCCAAACTTGCAATGGACGAAAGACGCTTCCGGAAAACGGATTAAAATGTGCGTTCAATGCATCAAGACAATACATAAGCCCAAGGTTTAGTTTTATATTAAATTGGATTCGGAGCGTAGTATAGTGGTAGTACGCGTCCATGGGGTGGATGTGGTCCGAGTCCGATTCTCGGCGCTCCGATTGATACGCATTTTGCTAATTAGGCGCACAAAGGGTTTCCGCCAAAGGCGGACCAGCCTCGGGCTGGCAATTCCCGGCACCCCGATTAAGGCGATGGCAGGCGGGGATGTGGTCCGAGTCCGATTCTCGGCGCTCCGATTGATACGCATTTTGCTAATTAGGCGCACAAAGGGTTTCCGCCAAAGGCCTGCCTGCCGGCAGGCAGGCGGAACAGCCTCGGGCTGGCAATTCCCGACACACCGACCAAAAACCTCTTCGCGGTACCGCGGAGAGGTTTTTGGCAATTAAAACCGCAAATTTTAGTTTGACATAATTATATATATGTATTATGATAAATTTTATTGCGCAAAAACAATCAAACAACAAATAATACACTATTTATGGAAATAAGAAACATTGCCATCATCGCCCACGTAGACCACGGAAAAACAACAATGGTAGACGCTATTTTACGCCAAACCGGAATGGTTAAAGACGCTAATTTAAGTATGGATTCCAACGACCTGGAAATAGAAAGAGGCATCACCATTTATGCCAAAAATACTTCTGTTTTTTATCGCGGCACAAAAATAAACATCGTCGACACGCCCGGACATTCCGATTTCGGTTCGGAAGTGGAACGGGTTTTGCGTTCCATCGACAATGTTCTTTTGCTGGTGGACGCCCAGGAAGGACCGATGCCGCAAACTCGCTTTGTTCTTAAAAAATCTCTGGAACTTGGTCTAAAACCGATCGTGGTAATCAATAAAATAGACAAACCGGCGGCCCGACCGGAAATAGTCAAGGAACAGATTTTTGAACTATTTCTTGATCTTGGCGCCAATGACGAACAACTGGATTTTACAACCGTATATGCCATCGGCAGAGAAGGCGTTTCCAAAAATAATTTAGAAGATAAAAATAGCGACTTAACTCCACTTTTAGACACCGTACTATTGAAAATAAAACCGGCAAAAAGCGAAAAAACAACTCCCCTTTTATTCCAACCGTTTAATCTCGGATATGATAATTTCTTAGGCAGAATGGCGATAGGAAGAATATATGAAGGATCCATAAGATGCGGTCAAAATCTTTTTCTTAAAAAACTTGACGGTGAAACAAAAAACGGAAAAATAACAAAAATTTTCACTTTCAACGGTTTAAAACGCGAAGAAATTCCCGAAGCCGGCGCGGGCGACATTATAATGATCAGCGGATTTCCCGACATAGATATCGGCGAAACAGTTTGCGAAAAACCGGAACAAAATTCATTGCCGGCGATTATCGTTGATGCTCCGACCATTTCCTTGAATTTTTTGGCAAACGATTCGCCGCTTGCCGGCACTGAAGGAAAATTCGTTACAACAAAACAACTGCGCGAAAGACTACAGAAAGAACTGGAAATCAATGTCGGATTAAAAGTGGACTTTATGCCGGATTTTTACAAAGTTTACGGCCGGGGAGAACTTCATATAGCGATTCTTTTGGAAAATATGCGACGCGAAGGATATGAACTGCAAGTCTCCCAACCGCAAGTAATTATAAAAGAAAAAGACGGCATTAAACTTGAACCTTATGAAGAAATAACCATTGACATTCCGGAAAAATATTCCGGAACAGTAATTGAAAAAATGGGGAAAAGAAAAGGAAATATGATAATAATGGAAAATAACGGAGGACAAATAAAAATGATTTTTGAAATTCCCACGCGGGGCTTACTCGGATACAGGAATGAATTTATGGTAGACACCAAAGGCAATGGCATTATTTGCAACCGATTTCTTGAATTCCGCCCATATGCCGGAGAAATAAAAAAACGGGATGTCGGTTCGATGATCTCTATGGAAAACGGGAAAATTTCCGGATACGCGCTGTGGAATCTTCAAAATCGCGGAGTTTTATATGTGGAACCGGCGATGGAAGTTTACGAAGGAATGGTAATTGGAAACACTTCCAAGGGAGACGATATGGCCGTTAATCCGATCAAGGGAAAACAACTTACAAATATGCGAGCTTCGGGAACGGACGAAGCCATCCAACTGACTCCGCCTTTTATTCTCACGCTGGAAAGGGGGATGGAAGTAATGGCGGCTGATGAATACCTTGAAATTACGCCAAAAAATGTAAGATTAAGAAAACAAATCTTGCGTCAAGTGGACCGAAACAGGGCTTCGCGTTAACCCCAAAAAAAATAAAGACTGGTACTGCGCGCATAAAACGCCCCGCAATACTGCGGGGCGTTTTATAAAGTTTTAACTTTCCATATTTACATATATTTTGATATACTTAAATATATGCTAAACATCGGCACAATTATTTTAATACTATCGGCCACCCTAAATTGGCTGTTCGCGTGGCAATTAAAAAATACTTTCTCTGCTGATTTTTCTTACACCAACGTTTTTTTGACTTTGGGAATTTTCATTTTATGGGGAACGGTTTTAATGCTCAATTTAATTATTATAAGAAATCGCCGTTTCCAAAATATCGCTTTTATTTTAGGCGCGATGGGATTTTTTATAAACGGCTTCAATGCTTTTATCGCCGCGTCAATTATTCTTTTATTTATCGCTTTTATCTATACGAGAAAATATATCCAAAACGATCTTGATAATCAAGTTAAAATAAAAAGTTACAATACCTTATATCTTAATGTCTGGTTTTTGATTATGGCCGTGTTTTTAACGGTTTCGGTATCTTATTACAATATAATTCCGCAAATAGATGCCAGCCAAATCAACCTTGCAATCCCGCCGGAAATTTTTGACAGAGCTTTTTCCATGGCCGAAATGATAATTAAAAATATCGGCAATGCCGAACTCAAAATCATCAGCGAAAATTTTCTAACCGAATCGCTGAAAGAACAAACGCGGACTGCGATGAATAATTATATGGCTAATCTTGTAATATCCTACGAGACCTATATTCCCGGCGGTTTGGCAATCGGCTTATTTTTAGGTCTGCAAATTTTAAGCTGGCCGCTACGCTATTTACTTTCCCTGCTCGGAAGTTCAATATTAAACGCGCTTATTGTTTTCAACGTCGTAAAAAAGAAAACTATTACAATTGAAAAAGAAATTTTAACATAATATAATAAATAAAATAATAAATAAAATATTTTTGTGTGTTATTTTTTTTCGTCAACCTTTTGGGCATATGCCCAAAAGGTTGACGATTTTTAATAAACCATACTTACTAATAATAAATAATAATAAATTATTTCAAAATACAAAATTAAAAGGCCGAATTGCATCGGCCCCTTTTTTTGTTTTTTTTATTTATCCCGTTAGAAACTCTATTTCTGACGAGATTTATTCAATAAATCTCTAACCGTATTTATCATTGCCCCTTCTCCGTCTTCGCTAAAAACAAGATAATCGGGAGTGATTCCGCCCAGATGAATATCTTTTAGATTATACTTCTTGTTCATTTCCGGATTATGCCAATAACCGTCAATTAAGATTAGCCATCCTAACCGCGTCATATCTTTTGATGCCGGATTATTGGGCAATGGTTTTCCGTGTTGTATTTGAAAATAAACCGGCTTTCTTTTGCCGCTGCCATTTTCTTCTCGCCGATCCTCCCGATACGCGATTTCATAAACATTACGCATCGTTATTTCTCCCACGGTCGGTTCACCGATAATTATTACCTTATCCGCAAACTTATTTTTAAGCAAAGCCGCGAATAATTCCGCAGGACCAGATGTTTTACCGTCGACTAAAATAAAAATTTCAAGCGAATCAACGAAAGAATTGAAATTTACGGTCCATGTTTTAAAATCCACTTCTGTCTTTCTTTTAACGCTTATCGTGTCCTGATCAAAATAAATGCCCGGATCTTTATTGTCTACCATGCGCGTAAAAATAGGATTTACCGTATAAAAATAAATATCCTGCCATTTATAATCGGGACAAGCATTAAATGGCCGCCTGATTCTTTGAAAAAGAAGTTCAGCCGGAATTTTAAAATACAATCGATCCCTTGTTTCTTTCAATGATTCATAATTTATCTTATACAAACATTCGGCTAAAGAAGCGCCGAGTTCCATTTGCCCCCACAAACATCTCCGCAAATCCAAAACTAATTTAGCGGGCATTCCGGGAGTTTCCATAATACCTTGCATACCGACGCGGAACGAAAAAATAGTTTCATCGGCAATAAATTTCGGAAATTTAGCGTAGGTGGCATTTTCAAACTTTTCGCAAATATCCGCGATAACTTTTGCCTTTTCCGGATCATAACCGTATTTTTCATCGTATTCCGCGGGAGTCAAAAATTCCGAACCCGGAACATATTTAACGAACCGATCCAAAAATAACTCAATGCGAAATTGTTCCGGCAACGATGCAACGCCTTGACTTTCCAATTCTGCGACAATTTTTTTTACAACACCAACTCTATCCGCGTTTTTTGTTTCAAACGGCTTTTCTATCAACGCCTGCATTGTTAAATTTGTTATAAAATTACAATTTTGTTGCGTAAAATTCAGCTTACTCGCTTCCCTGCTGATTTCCGCAAATTCTGCGCCGTACGCTTCGGCCACTATTTTTTCCTGTTCGTCTATTTCACTCGTCAAAGCAATCTTGATATTGAAAAATACCGAAACGCAAACAGCGACAACCAACGCGATAATCAACCAATATTTCTTCATATTTTTTCTCTCCCTTCTTGTTATAAAATTGTTTCAAAAAACTGAATTATTACATCACAATATCATACGAATAAAATAAAAACAATCCCCGGCGCAATTGCGCGCGGGGATTGATATTCAGAAGATTCAGGAGAACAGTTCTCCTGTTTAGTGGGTCTATTGACCCAAATATTCCCTTATTTCGGGAATTTCCAGAATTTTTTCAACCGGCAAATTTGGATTGATTTTAATGTCCGGCTCAATACCGATTTTATCCACCGTAAGATATTTTTTATCTTTAAGATCAAAAATCTCATAACGACCAACTGTAAATTTTATGGCTGAAATAACACTATTTTCCGGAAAGGTAAATAATCGTTGTATACTTCCCTTTCCATAGGTTTTTTCCCCGATAATTTTTGCGCCACGGCTTTGCAACGCGCCGGCGACCATTTCTGAGGCGGAAGCGGAATTGCCATCAACCAAAACCATTATTTTACCGCAAAATAAAGATTTGGTACCGGAAGCAATAAACACTTTCTCTATGAAAACGCCTGATTTTAAACAAAATAAAGTCCCCTTATCGGTTAAACAATCTAAAATCTTAACTGTTTCCTCCACGGAACCGCCGGGATTTCCTCTCACATCAATAATCAAAGAATTGATTTTCCCGCTTCCGAGCAAATCCAACAAGACATCTTCGAATTCCTCGGCAACATTGTCCGTGAAAAGTGTCAATTTAATACAACCAACCCGCCCATACCTTTCTGAACTAACGCTTTTTACCGGACTCCTTAAAACTTCAACGAAAAATTCTGTACCGGCTCTTTTTATTAAAAGCGTTACCTTGGTATTAATAGATCCTTTGAGTAATGGGAGAATTTTGTATATGCTTAAATCGCTCAAAACGATACCATTAATTTGCGTTATGATATCGCCCTTTTTTAATCCGGCTTTTTCCGCTCCGCCAGATTGTATACAAACAATCTCAACGCCCTCTTGACGCTTTTTTACCAAAACGCCGATACCACAATTATCGCTAAATAGCGTCAAAAAATCCTTATATTCATGCGGAGTGAATGCTTCGCCATGTGTGTCCGTCGCGGACATCGCCTTGATTACGTTCACAGCCAATGTTTCAGAAATTTCTTTGTGTCCGACTACTCCAATATTCATTGCGGAAATCGCTTTCCTTTTCAAATTTTCCGCCTTTTCTTCTACTGATACGGAAAAATCCCCATGACGTAAAACTTTGTAAAAAGTTTCTTCAATAATAACCGAAGCCACGGAATTAGTTAATTCATTTTTTACGGATTTGATTGTTTTTCCGGAAAGAACGGAATACCGTGCGTACCATTCGTTTAAAATTTCATCTTTTTTCACTTTTACCTCCGGCGGTATTATTGCCGGATCCGTACGCGACCCTTTCCATAAACAATCCAAGACCGGATTGTATGGAACTTTATTACGGTCAATACTGTCATCGGCAAACGCAAAACCAACGCCAAACACGCTTAATGCCAGAATAAATAACAAAAATATATATTTTATTCTCATTTTTGATCCTTTCTCGGAAATGTTTCAACCGCTTCTTTCGTCTCTAAAAACAATTTCTCAAACGCAACGAAAATTTTTTCATATCCGCAAATCGGCCCCCACGGCTCAACCTGCGAACCTTTGAAAAATTCGTAAAATCCTTCCACTTGAACAACCCATTTGAAATTTGTCGCCCAAACGATTTTTTCAGGCTCGTTATATTTTGATACGACAATCCCAAAAACATCACCGACGGTGTGATTCTTTAACGACTTACTGCATTCGCCACGATTACACTTGTAAACCAAATGCGCGACGAGACAATAACTCTCAAACTTCGGTTTCGTCTCATCCTCTCCTTTATACGAAGCGGCTATAACGGCGAAACCGCGACTGCATTTTCCGTTAAAATCGCTTACCGTATTTGCCGCCCATACGCCGAAGCTCAAAACCACTATGCATCCCATTAACATCAGCAAAATCTTAAAGATTTTTCTCATTTTATTTCCTCTCTTTCATTTAAAATTTCAAAAAACTTTCGTTAAATGATAACATAAAAATGATAAAAAATCAAGTAAATTTCCAAAAAATTAATTTCTCGCCTTTTGTTAATTCAAAATCTTCATATCCTCTCCAACGCTTTGATTAAAAGCCGCACAGGGACGCCAGTCGCGCCTTTGGCAAGAAAATCGTCTTCAATTGAAGTCATACGCGGAGCCATATCAATATGAATCCATGACGATTTTTTCACGAATTGATAAAGAAACATCGCCGCCGTTATCGCTCCGCCATCTCTTGATTTTCCGATATTGGAAATATCGCCGAATACCCCTTTTATATCCTCACTGTATTCATCCCAAAGCGGCAAAGGCCAGACATAATCCCCGCTTTCCTCGCCCAATTCGCGGAATAACGATATTAATTTTTCATCTTTGGAAAAAATCGCCGAAGCCCGTTGACCCAAAGCGGACATTGCCGCTCCGGTCAATGTCGCAACATCTATAATCAAACGCGGATTATATTTTTGAGCGTAAGTCAAAGCGTCGGCTAAAATTATCCTGCCCTCCGCGTCCGTATTTAAAACCTCAACCGTTTTTCCGGACATCATTCTTAATATATCTCCAGGGCGATAACTGGCGCCTGATGGCATATTTTCAACCGCCGGAATTATCCCAACAATATTTTTCTTAATTTTCAATTTCGCCGCCAAAACCAACGTGCAAATCACGGCCGCTCCGCCGGACATATCCATATGCATATCTTTAGACCCGTTTTCAACTTTAATATTCAAACCGCCGGAATCAAAAGTAACGCCCTTGCCCACAAGAACAATTGGCTTTGCGTCGCCATTGTTTTTATATTCCAAAACGATTAATTTCGGTCTTTCGTTGGAACCGCGGGAAACGCCCAAAATACCCCCCATTTTTAACTTCTTTATTTCTTTCTCGCCCAATATGGCGGTTTTTATTTTTGTATTTTTTGCCATTTTTACGGCTTCCGCGGCGAGAAAACTCGGAGTCATATCGCCTCCGGGCATATTGGCTAAAACGCGGCAATCATTCACCGCTTCGCCAATCATCTGCCCTTCAGTAAAACCATCTTTTATGCTTTTATTTTTATCACCTATTACAAAAATTTCTTCAACAAATTTCCAGCCAGTTTTCGGCAATGTTTTGTACTGAACGAACTCAAAATTCGCCATTTCAAAATTCACGGCCAAAATTTCGGCAACCTCTTGCTTGTTCATTTTCAAATGACCGAAAATAAAATCAGGGAAGTTTATTGAAAATTTCTTGATGTTATTTTTTTTGGCGTACGCAACAATCTTTCTCGACGCGATAACTAATTTCCGCCTGTTAAAATTTTTCTTCTTGCCGATGCCGACAACGATTGATTTCCGGCCGTCCGGCGCGGCAAAAATATCGGTTTCTTCTTTCTCTGCCAAAGAAACAAAAGCAATGTCTTTTGTTTTTGGTTTTTTGGTTGAAAAAATTATTTTTATCATAAATATACTCTATTACAATTAAAAACTAATCACAAGCATACTGGCAGAAATCACTTCATCATTTTCCGTATACCGCAATATTCGCATTTTTTATCTTTGCAAGTTTTGTCCCAAAACGACAAATCGTAAATTTCTTGCGCAGTTTTTTGAATAGTTTTTTTTAATTCTTCAATGTCTTTTTCTTCAATTATGAATTTTTCTTTATGATATCGTCCCCTGTCGTCCGGCTCCACAAAATCCAGTTCGCCCGAAACCATTTTATATTTCCCTTTTTCATAATAGTCAAGAAGTATTCTATAAAACACGATCTGACGCTTGTAATCGCCTCGCGAATTTTTTGTCTTGCCCTCTATATCGTTCCGGCTTTTTGGTTTTCCAGTTTTATAATCAACAACATTAACATCGCTGTCCTGCAAAATTTCAATTTTATCAAGATTCCCTTTTAATATCAATTCTATTTTTTCTTTTCTAAAATCAAAATCAAACAAAACTCCCTTGATTTTAAATTCGTTAAAAACTTTTTTTTGCCATAAATTATGGTAAAAATCGTAATAACCGTTAAGCGATTTTTTTCCTTTTTCCAAAAGTTCCTGATAATCAACAGGGGAAAGCGCTTTGTATCCAAGATACCTTTCAAAACGGCGTAAAATAAAATCTTTACCGACATCACCGTCTATTTTGAAACGATCAAAATATTCTTTCAACGATCCGTGAACCGCGCTTCCGTAAATTTGAAATTTGCCCGGAGGTTTTGGAATTTGCGCGAGATTATTGAAAAAAAATTTCCACGGACATTCCAAATAATTATTCAGTGCTGTTACTGAAAATCCTTTTTCCAAAAATAATTTCCTCAAATATTTTTTATCGGAAATATGCGGCCCGAAATTTATTTTCGGCAAAAATTTCTCTCCGCGCCTGTCCACGAAATTTTTTTCCATTTTCAAAACATCAACCTTCTCCATAAATTTACCGTCAATCTCTTCAATAAACCGCGATGGAAGCTGATTACGACCGTCCCATCCTTCCGTTGAATAACTTATTGAAACGGCTTTTCGCGCGCGAGTTATCGCTACATAAAAAAGCCGCCTTTCATCATCATCATCATTGAAAGAAATAATGGGCGCGCCGTTGGCAAATATCCTAAAATCGCTTCTCTGCCGCCGCCCTCCCCAATGCTTATCATGCGCTCCGACAATATAAACATAATCAAATTCCAACCCCTTTGACTTGTGCGCCGTCATCAAACGCGCGCCGCCGGAAAAATTCCGACCCCGAGAACCGACAGAGACCTCATATTTCTTTAATGTATCAATATAAGAAATAAAATCTTTAACGCCGCATTCTCGGTGATTTTCCATTAATTTCCGCGCTTCATTGAACAATCCGTCCAATTTTGCCATCCGGTCAAACGATCCGGCTTGCGCGAGAATATAACCCAAAAAACCCGATTCGCGAACAACAATATCAAAAAAATCAAGCAAACTTTTGTTTACCGCGGCTATTTTCCAATAATCCATTTTAACGCGCAAATCAATCAATTTTTCAGGATGTTCCATTCCCGCTTCCGAAAGCGTTTTTTTTGATTTCATCACATCGTAAAGCGGAATTTTATGTTTATTGGCATAATTCAAAGCCTTATAAATATCCAAGTTTTCTAAATTCAAAAAATCAATATAAAGTGTCTCTGCCAGCAAATTATCGTCGCCCAAGGCGTTAATCGCGCGAAATATCAATATTAATTTTTTTATGTCTTCGTCCGACAAAAGATCCCTGTCTGATTCAATCACAAACGGAATTTCCGTTTTTTCAAACTGCCGCGCAATTTCAAAAACATCTCTGTTATCGCGATAAAATACCGCGATTTCTTCCGCCGGCGTTCCGTCTTTTATTTTTTTACGGATTTCGTCAACTAAAAATAAATATTCATGCTCCGGTTTTGAAAAACAGAATATTTTTATTTTTTGGCTAGCAATTTCCGTTCGCGCCCGCAAACGAATTCTTTTTATTTCCGAAGAATCCCCGCTCTTTTCCATTAAACTGTGAGCGCTGTCCAAAATCGCCTGTCCCGAACGGTAATTTTCACCCAGAGTTATTAAAAGAACATCCGGATATTTATCTTTAAAATAAAGAAAATTATTCAAAGAAGCTCCTTGAAAACGGAATATCGCCTGCTTTTCATCGCCGACAATAAAAAGATTGGGCCGCTCATAAAAATCGGCGAGAAATTCAATTATTTTATTTTGGGCGTTATTAGTATCCTGATGTTCATCTGCCAAAATATACTGGTATTCTTCCTGAAGCGCAAGCAAAAAATCATTATTTTTTTTCATTGCCAGCGCGGTTTCCATAATCATATCTTCATAATCATAAAATCCGACTTCTTCCATCTGTTTTTGGTATTCTTCATAAATCACCGCGAGTTCTTTATTTTTTTCCGCCCGATGCTCCATCTGCTTATATTTGCCTTTCATTTTTCCTTTATGCGCCCCTTTTTCATAATAAAGATCGTCAATTGATTGAAATTTATCTTCTTCGTCTTTTATTATTTTATTAAAATCGTCAATGGTTACACCTTCGCGTTTTAGACCCCTTATCGCTTTCAGCGCGGGCCAAACATAATACAAAGAATCGCCATAAGGACGGAGTTTTTTTATTTTTCCGGAGTTGATAATATTTTCAATAATTCTAATCTGATCAATTTCCGTCGCGCTTTTTGAACTTATTATTCGCGGGAATTCATCGGGATACGACACTATAAGTTCGTTGCAAAAACCGTGAAAAGTGGAAATATTAACCTTATAAGCCGCGCCGCCCATTATGCCCAAAAGCCGCTGTCTTATTGAATGCGCGCCCGATTCCGTAAAGGTAAGCGCCAAAATATTCTCCGGCGCGGTATCGGTTTTTAATAAAATATTAGCGATTCGCAAGGTTAAAATCTGCGTTTTCCCCGTTCCGGGACCGGCAATCACCATCACCGGACCTTCCACCGCGTCAACCGCTTTTTTTTGTTCCGGATTCAATTTCCGGTATTCTTTTTGGAATTTATCAGTGTTCATAATATTAGACCGGCTGCATAATAATTTTCGTAGCGTCCGCCGAAGCAGAAAAATTATTACGCAACAGGTCTATTAAAATTATATCACAAAATAGCCGCGCTTAAACCGCTCGGAGAAATTTAAAAAATAATAAAAATGCGCGGGTGCCAGGGCTCGAACCCGGAAAAGCAGTTTTGGAGACTGCCGTGATACCATTTCACCACACCCGCATCAAGAGATGGTCGCAAAATTATTCCTGCTGCAATTTGATATTTTTGTCCGAAGCTTCGTTATGCTGGCGCGAAATGATTTTCGCCGTAATTATATTACGGTTCAAATTATTTCACTGGCATTCCTCGCTTTGTTCAAAAATATCTAAATTTCGCCACGAAATAATTTTGTAATCATCTCCAATTATTTTTTCGTTTCTTTGTGTAAAGTATGCTTCCTGCACCAATTACAAAATTTTTTCAGTTCCAGTTTTTTCTGAAGTTTTTTCTTATTCTTATGAGAATAATAATTAAATCTTTTGCAATCGGAGCATTTAAATCTTATTAAATAATCTTGTGGCATAACTTAATTCTTGGAACTTGAAACTTAAAACTTGAAGCCCTGTTATATGTTTCAAGTTTCATGTTCCAAGCTTCCGGTTCTATAATTAAGAGCCGTTGATCGGATTTGAACCGATGACCTACTCCTTACCATGGAGTTGCTCTACCGGCTGAGCTACAACGGCATTAATACTATAAAATTTTATGGGCAGGGAGGGATTTGAACCCCCGAAGGTCGGAGACCGCCCCGCTTTTCGGGCGGGGTGCATTTGACTACCCCGTAAATATCCATACCTACTCAACTATCATCATTATGCGTGGGGAGGGATTTGCACCCCCGAAGACCAGAGGTCGCTAGATTTACAGTCTAGTGCGTTTGACTACTCCGCCACCCACGCATGTTTTATTAATTTTTTAAAGGCCGAACCGCCTTTGTATTTTTTTATCTGCCTCTCGCGACGCATAGCATCAATTTTATTTGGATATTTTTCAAAATATACCAACTTCCAAGGACGCCCACTTCGCGTTGATAAATTTCCTCCACTATTATGACGCGATACCCTCTTATTCATATCAGAAGTATATCCTGTGTAAAAACGATTATTATTCAAGCTTTGCAAAATATAAATATACCACATCACAAAAAATCCTATAAATCGTTCTATTTTTGACAAGGTGCATTTAACCGCTTTACCCCGCCAAAAACGAAGGTCTGCCACCTGCCCATTTATCCGTTTATACTCAATTTACCATTTGCAAAAATATTTTACAATATAATAAAATGCTCCGCAACAATACATTGACGGAGTGGTCAAATTTTGCGAATCGTAGCAAAAAATTTTCGAATAAACCGAGAAAACGAATAGCCAACCATACTCGTTAACCTAAAACTAAAACATCCGGTTCATAGTTCAACGTCCAAAACTAAAGCCGCCCATCAGATTTGAACTGATGACCTACGGTTTACAAAACCGTTGCTCTACCGCTGAGCTAGGGCGGCGCAAGCCTTGGCAAACAAACCAAAACCGTTCCCTATAAATTTCGGTTAATCTCTTCTATAATTTCTAAAATTTTTTCGTCTTTGCATCCAAGCTTGATTGCCTGCTGAAAAGAATTCAAGGCATCTTCGTAATTTTTATATTCAAAATACAAAAATCCAAGTTTTTTATACGCCTCCATATTACGCGGATTGATTCTTATTTCCTCTAAAATTCCTCTCTCCCGCCGAACCGAAGAATCATCATTAAAATCTTCCTGATGCTTAATCTTGATAATTGCGCTATCGCCTTCATTTTTCCCGGCGGCATCCTCCTCGATGGAATTAAAAATTTTGCTTAAATCCTCGATCAGTCGCGAACTGCCGTTACCATTGCTTTGTACGGATAATTTTTCAACAACTGCCGCCCTTTCTCCATTGCCGCGTTTTCTCTTTAATTTCACCGTTAAATGGCTTAATTTATTCTCAAATTTCAACAGCATAATTTTGAATTTTCTTAAAGATTTTTCCATAAAAGCCAACGATGCTTCCTTAACGTGCCAAAACCGAAAACTCTTTATTTTAACGGGAAATTTATAAAGCCAACTATCGTAAAAAGCAGATGCGTCATAAATAGGCATCTGTCTGACATTCGGCATTTTACGAACAAAAATAACCATAATGCCGATAATAGAAAAAATTATAATTGGAAGAAAAATATACATTTACCCGCCTAAATTTTTTAATGTATTTTGTAAAATTTTATTTAACCGGTTACGACTCCAACTAACTAATTTTAAACCACTATTATTCCGCCTTAAAAAAATTTGGCGGGTAAATTTGCTTAAATTTCATAACGCGCAAATCTGCGTATTTGTATATTCTCCCCCATCTTAAGTATTTTATCACGCAACAATCCTTCAATAGTGGTATCAGGATTTTTAATAAACGGCTGAGCCAATAAAGATTTCTCCGCGCTGAATTTTTTAATTTTCCCTTCAATGATTTGCTCAAGAATATTATCTGGTTTATCGCTATCTTTCAATTGTTCGCGATAAATATTTTTTTCGGCTTTTATTACTTCCTCCGGCACATCTTCTATTCTCAAATATTTCGGATTCATCGCCGCAATATGCATTGCGACATCATGAGCTAAATCTTTGAACTCATTATTTTTCGCCACGAAATCCGTCTCGCATCCCAATTCCAGCATTACGCCGATTTTACCGTTACCGTGAACGTAAGTTTCAATAAGTCCGGATTTTATTTCACGAACAGACTTTTTATCCGCGACTTTCTCTCCTTTCTTGCGCAATATTTCTATAGCTCTATCCATATCATCACCGGCTTCTTCCATAGCCGCCTTACATTGCGTTATTGAAACGCCCGTTTTTTCTCTTAATTCTTTAATCTTATTAAAATCCATAATTATTGAAAATAATAAATTTACACTTCTATTTTTTCAATACTTCTTCTATTTTCCCCGCTATATACTTTAGTGCGGCAAACGAATTATTGCCTGCCGGAATAAAATAATCGCAACGAGCCGGATTGGCTTCCGTATTTACAACAGCCGTTACCACGGAACCGGATTTCTTGGCCTCCCGCAAAGCATAAACATCTTTTATAGTATCAAATATAAAAATAATATCCGGACATTTTTCCAGCGCCTTTATGCCCCCCATAAATTTTTCCAATCTTGCCAATTCCTTATCAAACATAATTCTTTCTTTTTTTGTATATTTTCCCAAATCGCCTTTCTGCTTAGCATTTTCAAGATCGCGAAAATACTTAAGCCGTTTTACTATAATGCCGAAATTCGTAAACAATCCGCCAACCCAGCGATTATTCACATACGGCATACCGGTTTTTTCCGCCAATTCCTTAATTATATCTTTATCCTGAAATCTTGTTCCGACAAACAAAATTTTCTTGCCTTCGGAAACCGATTTTTTTAAGAAATCCAGGATTTCCTCAAACCTAACAATTGTTTTTTCTAAATCAATAATTCGCACGCCATTTCTAACAGTAAAAACATACGGGGCCATTTTAGGATTCCACTTTGACTTAATATGACCCAAATGAAGACCCGCGTTAAACATATCCTCTATTTTAAGACCGTATTTGCTTTGAAAATTCCAATTTTCTTCTTTTTGTTTTATTTCTTTTACCATATAAAAATAAAATTACATATTACCTCATAAACAATAGTATACCAAAATAAAAAATAAAAGCAACCCTTTACGAGTTGCTCAATTGTTTTTTTTAAGAACTTCAAATTTTTTTAATAATCCCTCGTCATCTATTATATAAAGCGACAATATTTCTTCACCGCCTCCGATCAAATAACTCAACGCTTCGTGAGGCGACATTCTTTCCGTAAAACGACCATTGATATTATACAATATGCCGCCCTCTTCAATCCCGGACAGTTCCGCCGATCCGCCAGAAACAATTTTACCCATAACATAACAATACTTGTCATTAGGATGCCATTCGCCCTTATTATCAGAATATATTTTTATATCCGCCCCGATATTAGCGTATTTTTTACTGCCGGTATCTTCCGGAAAAATAAACGACGGACCGGCATCATTGCTGTCATATACAATACCGGTAACAGCAACTCCAACAATGGCAACGCCGGGAACAATAACGCAAGAAACAGATAAAAAACATAACCAACACAATAATATAATACCTATTTTTTTCATCCGTCCCTCCTATTCATATTTCAACGCGTCTATCGGATTCAAACGCGATGCCTTGCGTGCCGGCCAATAAGCAAAAAATAATCCAACCGAAGCCGAAATCAGCAATGATCCCAACGATACCGCCGGAGAAATAAGCATAGACCAATTCAGCATCATACTGACCAACGCGGAAATCCCATTGCCGATAATAACCCCTGCAACGGCTCCGCCAAAACTAATTACTAATCCCTCTATAAAAAACTGACCCAAAACATCTTTGCGTCTCGCGCCAACGGCTATTCTTAATCCAATCTCACGAGTTCTTTCTCTGGTAGAAGCCAATAATATATTCATAATGCCAATTCCGCCAGAAATAAGGGTTGTGAATGACCCAATGCCAAGCAAAATAGTCATAATACGAGTCATGGCTTCGTTTTGCTTGGAGAATTCCGCTTGGTTCATTATCGTAAAATCATTCTCTTCGTAATCTCCTAATCTATGTTGTTCTCTTAAAACCGATTTTATATTTTCAATTAAGCCGCCCATTAAATCCTTGCTTATCGCGGATGCTAACGCGAAACTAATATGCTTTTGATTTAGCATCTTTACTTGCATTGTGGTAAGAGGGATATAAATAACATTATCCTGATCCCTCCCGCTCATTGAAAAACCTTTTGGTTCCAATAAGCCCGCCACTTCAAAATCCTTGCCGCCTATTGATAAAGATTCGCCTACGGGATTGGCATTGAAAAATAAATCCCGCGCAACCGTTTGTCCGATTACGCATATTTTTTTAAACGTATCTGTGTCATAATCTTCAACAAACCTGCCTTCTTGCAATTGCCACTTTCTTATTTCCATAAAAGCGGGCGCGACTCCGGTAACTTCCGGTTTGCTTTTATTCCCAAGATATTCCACCGGAAAAGAGCTGACAATTCCCGGAGATACTAATTTTATGCCTTCTATTATTTTTATGGCTTCCAAGTCATCCGACTTCAATGTTTCTTGCTTTGAACCGAATGAAGTGCGTCCGGACATTTGTCCGGGTATAATGATAATCACATTTTCTCCCAGGCTTTCCAGTTGTTTTAATAACGCCAATCTGGATCCGAGACCGATAGACAACATACATACTAAACTCATAGCGCCGAACATAATTCCCAAACAGGAAAGCGTGGATTGGAACTTATAAGAACCGATTGATTTGACGGCCGTTTTGATATTTCTTAATAATCTTGTCATAATTCCTCCTCTTCGCCGACAATCAATCCGTCTCTTATTATAATTTGACGGGAAGCGTAAGCGGCAATTTCTGGTTCGTGAGTTATCATCACGATACTGACGCCCCGCTTATTTAGCCGCAAAAATATTTCCATTATCTCTTTACTTCTCTTTGTGTCCAAATTGCCGGTCGGTTCATCGGCCAACAAAATCGCGGGATTATTAATCAACGCTCTGGCAATGGCGACTCTTTGCGCTTCTCCGCCGGACAATTGATTCATGGAACTATTTATTTTGTTTTTTATGCCCACAATGCCAAGTTTATCCTCCGCCATTTGCCGCCATTTGCACACCGATACATCACTGTAAACCAACGGTAAAATGACATTGTCCAAAACCGACGATTTTTTAAGAATAAATTTTTCAAAACTTTGAAAAATAAATCCTATTTTTTTATTTCTCGCATTTGCCAGCTCATCATCGGTCATATTTCTTACATTCATTCCGTCAAATAAATATTCACCGCTCGTTTGAGAGTCAAGCAGACCCATTATATTCAGAATTGTTGATTTGCCGGAACCGGATGCACCGGTAATAGCAACGAATTCGCCACTTTTTATATTAAGATTTACCCCCTTCAATACCGTTTCTGAATAAATCTTTTTTATGTCTTTCATTTCTATTATATTCATAGCGCCTCCGATCATCTTCCGCCGGTTTTTGATTGCCACGGAGAAGTTTTGGCTTTATTTCCGCCACCGAAATTTTTATTACCCGTTATTATTAAATCCCCTTCTTTTATTTTTCCGGAGATTTCCACCAGCTTATCGCCTAAAAGTCCGGTTTCAATTTCACTGCGAACAACCCTGTCTCCGGTTAAAATCATCGCGTTTCCATTTTCTCCGGAAAAAATCAAAGCTTTTTTCAAACTATCTGCAGAAATGGTTAAAACATTATTTTTTTCAGCCACGGTAATAAAAAATTTTCCCGTCATTCCCGGCTTCAATTCCAAATCTTGATTAGATATTTTAGCAATGGCATTATAGACTGGCACGCTATTTTCCAAAATAGGATTATCGTGTTTTTCGCTGATAATTGAATAGAACCCTTTAATTCCCGCCGCAGTGTTCACATTTATTTTTATTTTCTGCCCGACACGCACAGCCGAAAAATCAATGCTATTTACTTTAGCAAAGAAATTCAGCTCGCTCATAGGAGAACAAACATCAAACATCTTGTGTACGGAAAAACCGGCAGAAACAGTCTGGCCCATTTCCACATATTTAGCCAAAACTATTCCGTCAATCGATGAACGTACAAAACTGTTCTCGAGATCAATTTTTGATACACCTAAATCAGCCAATGCCTCGTCCATTTGGCTTATAATCAATTCAAGATCATTTAAAGATTTAAAATAATCGTCTTCCGCTTTCCAAAAATCCTCTTTCGAGACAACCCCCTCTTTGCTCAATTTTCTATTTTGCTCCAAGTGACGCAAATTCGCCGTAATGGTTATTTTTATTCCCTCGGTCTGCCGGCAAAGCATTTCCAATCTGGCTTCGAATTTTTCCAATTTTTTCTTGGCAAGCGCCGATTCGACGATCGCCAAAACATCTCCCTTTTTAACCAAATCACCTTCTTTGACAAAAATCTCCGTAACATTTCCGGATATTTTGCTGCCAACCTCAACTCTTATAACGGGATTAAATATTCCATCGTCTTTAATCTCTCTAACAACGTTATTTTTCGTTACCGTAACAACATTATATTTATTAGCATCCTTATCATCTGCCACCCAAAAACAAAAAATAAATCCCGCCACCGACAAAACAAATAAACCGATAATCATCACTATCCATTTTTTTTTCATAGTCATCTCCTTCTTTTTGAATTTAATTTTCAAAAAACAACGAAATTTCACTTCACTTCGTTAAAAATTCATCAAAAAATTTTATTTCCATTAAACTTCTAACAAAGTTCTTAAAATACTGCCATAAAAACAAAAGGGTGTCCATAACCCCTTTAAAATTAAAGAAATCGATTTTGTAAAATAAATAGTTATTTTTATCTTTGTCCGCAAAATTCCAAAAGCGTTTTTCCGAATTCTTCGCTCGCTTGCGGTCCATTGGCGGTTATTATATTGCCATCGGCAACGACTGCTTGATTCTGATAATCAACACCGTTTTTTCGCAAAATTTCAATCGGATTTTTATCCATTGGCGACGACCATACCGTCGCTTTTTTATTTTTCAGAATGCCGGCTTTCGCTAAAATAACCGGCGCGATGCAAATCGCGCCCAACGGCTTGCCTATCGCCAAAGTTTCGCGAATAATCCGATAACTTTCTTCGTTATCCAAATTTTCCAGCGCTCCTAACCCGCCGACAAAAACAATCATATCAAAATTTTCTGGATTAGTTTCCGCCAAAGAATA
>Ga0209211_10003322_pt1 | contig 26403 bp, 32 predicted proteins | sample RifGroA2_FD_183992 | JGI IMG/M metagenome (GOLD analysis project Ga0209211, IMG submission 183992) | Groundwater microbial communities from Rifle, Colorado, USA - Groundwater A2 (SPAdes) (version 2) | ecosystem: Environmental > Aquatic > Deep subsurface > Groundwater | place: Rifle, Colorado...
TATTCCTCCGCTTAGCTGCCCTGCGAAGAACGCAGCGACAACAACAAGAACAAGCACTGCTATCGCAACGATAACAATCATGTTTATCGGCAGTTCAAGACCCTTCATTTAATCACTAATTAATTATGTAGTTAAGTGGTATATATGCTTTTACGGAAAAACATAAAATGTCTTAATTTTACTTCCTGACCGTTATTTCTATTCTGGAGACGTTTATTTTCTCTTTTTCTATTTCAAGCACGTCAGTGCCTATACTTATGTTTGCAACCTTAAGATCTAGGGCAAACTTGTTTCTGACAATTTCAACAACATCAACGGCTTTTGATATTGACTGGCCGCGGGCCTTTATGCGCACTTCGTTCTGGCCTTTGCCAAGCTGGGTAACTACTGCCAATACATAAGACATCGTGGGCTTTTTTCCGACGAATACCATGTTTTCGTCTTTTTCTGTCATGCTAATAAGATAAATTGAAAACTTTAAGAAATATGTTTAGACCGAAGAAAAACGAACCCTCTACCCACTTATGCTTGCTTCGGGCACGTCATGCAGCACTGCTGTATACATTCCAATGACGGTCCAGATTCGCATTTGTCATAGCCGCCGTTGAAGCGTCTTGTAAGTTCATGGCAGGCAGCTTGTATATTTATGGGAATGGGATCACCGGGATTGGTAATAGGGCTGCCGCTTTTTCCAGCACACCTGAAGTCTCTGACCGTATAGGCTCCGCAGGCACTGTTGCGTTTTGCTTCGAGCGCAAACTGGTCCTGTGGCGGACCCGCCTGTGACAAAAAGAATAACAGTAATACAGAAAGAACGAGAATCGCGAGTATAAGATATATTATCGTTTCTATGGTCATTGAAATACCTTTCATATAGATCTACTCTCTATTTGTTTCCAAGATAAAGTGTTCCAAATTATATTATTCCGATTCTTTTCTTGGAACGCTTTAGGTGAAGCAAATTTATAATATACTTATTTCTTATTTGTTTCACATTAAATAAAGATAAATATCGCAAGGACTGGGACGAACTCACGCCACACCTTTAGCAATGTTTTAGCTTAATTCAAAGCCGTTTGGTGTGCAGCTCAGTGTTGCGCCGCTTAGTATGTCAATGCATATGCCCTGCTGCCATATGCTATTCTGTAGTCTCGTGTTAACAGTCAGTGCCTGCGCTGGATCAAGACCTGGTATGTTAACATTGCAGGAAAACAAATAACCGGCGCAACATACCATATCATTGGTGCTTTGCCAGTTGAAAGCAGTTGGTCTTGGCGGATTGGCGGGCTTGGGCCATTCTGTGCAGTCAAGCGCCGGCATGTAGTCTTCCGCAATGTATTCAAGTTTTATCGGACGCTTTACAAACGTATTTGCTGCACCGTTATTGTAATAGTATGCGTTATTTGTTTCTGTATATGTTGCCGTTGCCTTGTAATGCACCACAAGCCCAAGACCCGTTGGTACCACATTGCTAACCGAGTTGTCAGCTGCCCTCATGTCTGTCTGTATGTCAGTTGTTGCGAGAACTCCGGAAGGCACGCGTGCTGTAAGTATAGCATCCACACGCGATTTGACACCGCTCTGATATGAGTCTTTGTCTGGAGCACCCGGCAGGTATTGCGTTACTGGATAGTGCTGTTCATGAGCGTCGCCCAATATCAAAAGATTGGCAACAGCTTCTCTGGCCGCAGCCACCATTTGTCTTAAGGACGTCATGACCTTTATGTTATTTTCTGTTTGCGCATCGATTCGGCCGTCTCCATACACGACAGCTAAGCTCTGGGAAAATTTGGATTCAACGTTGTCATCATTAAGGTCAAGCAAAAAGCTTGCTACAGCTCCGTTATTGCCACTACACACATTTCTTCCTGAATTAAAACTTATGGCAACCCCTCCAACATTATCCATAGGATTTTTAAGGCTTAGAAAATCTTCACACTCAAGTTTCGCCTGAAGATAATCCAGTACATGATTGTCCCTCGGATAGCATATTTGTGGGTTTCTGCCCCAAACATTACCCTTGTTCGTGGCTGGTATGCGCTCTATTGGTCTTCCTTGAGCATCTGTAAGACCATCTCGGTCCTGATTTGGATCACGCCAGTACCAGTAGCCTGCTGGCAACCGGTTGCTGGTATCAATACCGCAGCCTATGCTTTCATCGCCTGTCATAAAGATTGACTGCACCGTGGAGATGAGCCATGTGTTGCCAAGAGAAGCGTTGAACAAAGCGAATGTCGATTTCAGTTTTAGTATCTGACTGGATTCCAGATTCAGTTCTATCGTGCTTTGTACATGGTTGTTTACCATATACAGATAGACACCAAAGAATATCAAGAAAATAATCATGAGCATGATAGTGCCAGCGGTTGTGCCTACGCCCTTGCTGCAGCATGTCGTTGATTTCACTTAACACTCACCTCAAGTATCCCATAATTGAGCTTGTAGAGCAGCGGCACAGACACCTTTACAGCATTTCCAACAGCGATTTGATTTTCCTCTGTTTTTGGAGCGCAGCAGATTGGCGTTGCGCCTGTGCATTCCTGCGTGCCTATGTCTAAGCGGTTCTGTGCGCACGTCCGTCTCTGGAACAGTGGCTTAACACCTTCTGAACAGACACCCCTGCCACCCCCACATGTCACAACCGGATAATTATTAACCGTCGATGCGTAAGCCACCTTATCCTCTTTGCAGCAGCTTTGCCAGAACCAGCAGTTGCCGTTGTCGTTTATTTCTACCCTGCCGACGTCGCATTTGTTGGAGCACCACCCTTCATTATCCGCCCCGCATTTGTATTCGTTGCTGTCTGCATTCATAACTTCCATGTCATTACTTTTTATGGAAATATAATATTCTCTTGTGCCATAGACTTTCATAAAATCCGTCAGGTTCTCCGGCAAATCCGCAGCACCCGCATTCTGTGCCGAGCCTGTTGTTGCTATTTCTATGGCTTGCTCAAACACTTGCCTGTCGCCAAGTTTTGTATGTGCAAGAACTTCTGTGATCAGGTACGGTTTGTTTGCTATTGAAACGAAGGCTATCGAATATGCTGACTGGCTGCTTCCCATCTTCAGAAAAACCTCTATGTAAATAAAAAACACCATCACGACCATCATTATTACTACGACAAGAAGTATCAGCGTCATTCCTATGTCTTCCGGCATTGAAAGACCTTTCATGGTGTTCCCCCCAAACAAAACAAGACTGTTGCCGGTGTGTCATCATACCCGGCGATTAAATCAGTGTTTGCTTTTATGTCGTTGCATGTTGCAAATGAATTCGTAATTGGGTATGCAGTCATCGTGCCTGTTGAAGATGTTGGTGTGAACTGGAAGTCAAGGAAAGGAATATCAGGGAAATATCTGCATTCGTATGGCTCTGATTGGCTGCTGTAGTATCCCTGATAGTAAAGACATACATGCGTTCCAGCTGTGCCGGAGCGCTTGAACACCGAGTTTATTGTCACATATGTTGTGTCATACTTGATAGAAATTTTTTCCTTGAGTGTAAACGCCTTCTTTGCCATGCATGAAATTTTTGTCAAAAAAGAATCAGTGGCAGTTATTGTCATCTTTGCAGGCAGTGCTGTTTCTCCGGATGTGATGCCAACAGGAAATTCATCTGATAGCGATGCCATCCTCTTGTAGCCAGGCACGTATCCGTAGCCCCATTTGTATCCGTCCTGCCAATCGCCGCCAGTTTTCTTGCACTGACAAAAATTATTTCCTATTAGTTCTATGTTGCATCCGCAGTTGCCGTTTATTGTTCCTACGGTGGACATATCTATCGTGCTTGAATCGAGTCCGCAAGCAGAATAGCAGAAATTTATACAATCGCTGCCGCTGCTGCACTCTGTCGGCCCTGCCAGTGATTCAATATCTAGATAATAACCGTAATCGCAGTTTGTGGAATAAAGTTCTATGTTTCTGTTAGGATCCTTATTCTCCGTGTCCGTGAGTTTTTGTGGGTTGAATATTGATTTGTAGTCCGTCAGATTAGGCGAGCTTGTCAGCGAGTCAGACATCTCAATGACAAAGCGCTTCATGCCTTCATCCCTCACATCCACCCTGAATGAAAAAAATATCACCATCATCAGAATCACAAAAAGTATTGCTGGTATCATGCGTATGATGAACATCATTATCCATAACGGATCAAGCTTTGCCATTTTCAATCATCCTGGTTATTGCATCTCATCGGAATCCAATGTCAAGCATTCCATTTTTCCTGAACATTATGTTCATGTTGTTACTGCATACGAAATTACCTGTTTTGATTTTTGTTGATGTTTTGATTATGCTTGAAGTATGTGATTTGCCGCCGCCTGTGGCCTGTGTTAGTGTAATTTTTACAAAATCATCTGTTATTGCGACATTGCATTTCGTATTTGGCATGTCAAACGAGTAAGAAGTTCCGTCAGGCGCTGTCTCCATAAGATTTATGACACTAACAATGCGCTGCGCCTGTAACTGCGCATCGCTTCGTACTGCTTCTTCTATCGCAACCTGCATTGGATTTACTGCGAACGCGACGAACGTAAGTATCAGCGCACCACTGACGAAAACCACCATAAGAGGTTCCATATTAACCAGGCCATCCCCATGCGAGTCTTCTTTCAAGATAGTCTTTCCAGCTCTCTAGTTTGCCCATAGGATAATGTTCCAGGACAACCGCCGATTCAGAGCCCGGCAAAAATGTTGTGCTTTGCTTTATCGGAAAGAACTGGAGGCTATTCGCAACGTATTGCGTGTCCGAGAACCAGCTTTCCTTGTAAGGGTCTGGTGTCCAGCAAAACCCGTCTGTTTTTTCCTCAACTATGACCTGCAGGCAATTGTCGCTATCAGTGAATACAGAATTTTTCGGCTGGCCAAAACTTGATGAAGGTGAAATGACGCCAAATGGTCCGACCTGGTATGTCTGTTCATTGACGCCGAATATTTTTTCCACACATGTATAATGCTTTTGGTTTGTGTCATGCAATTTGCCGTCTGACCTGTATTCGTATATAGGATAGCTGATGAACCGCGTGCAGTCAAGATCCCGGCAGTCAACCTGTTTTATAGTCATAGATTTTATTGAGCATGAGCTTTCGATGTTGAAGTCGCCAACCTTGTATGAAAGGAACGCACCAGCGATGAATTCGCCTACTTTATAGGTCGCTACTCCTGCGCCGCCTAATGCCCCGGCACCTACGGCAGACGGTATGGGGAACGGCAATTTCATAATAAGACCGACAAAGCCTTTTGCAATGCCCCAACCTTTGCTCGCAAGAAATCTCAGAACCGTCGCGAACGTACCGCTTGCTGCGCTCGTTGCTGCTGGTGTCGTATAAAGTGTTGCTGTTGTGCTGGTTGCTGTGGCAAAGTCAGCTAATGCAAATGTTGCAGCCTGGCCAGCGGCTGGTGCTACAGCAACAGTCCCCGGAGCCCATGCTGTACTTGTTGTCGCGGCTGTAAAAACAGCTGCAGGAATTTCACCACTCGCACCTACTGTCCCAACAACCGCGCCTCCCGCACCCAGAACAACCCATCCTGCAGCTACCACAGCAACTGTTATTCCTGCAGCAGCGTATATCGTCTTCCTGTTCCTCGCGTCGTACTTGAGTTCAATATATTTTATGCCGTTGCACTGCTCCATGGGAAACTTGTACACACCGCTTCTTGTTTTCAAGCAAAGCGAGTTCGTCCCGCACGGCATGTATTTTATTGCTGTCTTTTCAAACGGCGTCAGTGCTCTGTAGTTTTTCAGCTCATATGTGTTGTCGCCTACCTCAGGAACTCCATTGGTATCCTTTTTTTTCCAGTCACCATAGTTTGTATATTCATTTTCCCAGCTTCCTGAAGTGGCGCCGCTCGCGGCAGGCGTTGAACTGCCCTGGTCCGTGTAGTAATTTGTTTGAAGTTCTTTATTGAGCACCACGTTGTTTATAATGACGCCTTCAAGATTTTTTGAATCCAATTGCACGCTATTATCATTGGCAACTTTCGCACTCCACTCGCTTCTTATGGTACTCGCGTACTCATTTACATAATCGGAATTTTTGTTGTCGCCGTTAGGCAAAGGAACAACTACTCTGTTCTGCATCCAGTGATATATTTCCCAGCCGGTTGCATCGCCTACAGGAAAAGATTCGTAGTAAAGCACATAATTTGGATCACCATTGCTGCGTATTATCCATATTGGCATTACAGGAACAAGCGAGGCTAGCATCGGAGTGTTTTGTGGCAGGTCAAATTTCATGTTGACGTCGTTTGAAGCAAAGCATGCCTCGTTCATTCCTGCACGAAGCTTCTCGACATTCGCAAATGCAATCTGGTCATACGGATTAATTGTAGACATTACAATTGACACCAGCAGAACCACACCAAGCAGCAGGAATAGAAGGCTCATCATTGTAAATATTATTTCCGATATTGATTGGTCTGACATCAATTACCACTACTTGAAGAGCTTGAATATATTATCTATGCCTGGCGAAACACTGGAAAGCATGGTTAACACTACTACAAAGATAATTAGCATTAATACCAAGCCAACGACAACATATTCTAAACGCATATATACACCTACCCGAATGGCAAGACTATTTTGATTACTCCCAATAACAGCTCTTTATTGTGTTGTATGCCGCCATTAAAATACAAGGTCACGATGATACCTATACCAAGCGCAAGTATGCCCGCAAAAATTTTGACAAGCGTGCTTATTGTTAGTTCCATTTTATCACCTTGCGATGCAGCTCCAGCCCGACAGAACCGAGCTTATCCGACAGTTAGGCATCGCTATCGGGCACTGCGTGCATGCATCCCTGTCATATTTGTTGCAGTCTGTTTCTGACGGGCATGCTTTGCATTCGCTGAACCATACTAAAGGAGACCTCCAGTAGCATCCGTCAGCATTTTTGTCCTTGCACGCAATCTTGTTGTCTATGTTTTCGCATTCTGTCTGCTTGCATTCTGCTTCCATGCTGCTGAAAGCAACATCAAACGACGACAAATAATATGGTGCGCGGCTGTCTAGCATGTCCTTCAGTGTCTGGCCGTTCTTGCCCGCATCCGTTATGACTTCGGGCTTTGCAAGCCATGTTGTGAAGTGAAATATTTGCTTGTCTGAAAGTGTTCCAACTCCATCAAGCGTGAATGTTATTTTTATGTTCTGCGGGCATTCGAACTCCTGGCCGTCTTCCGGCAGTGTGCAGTGTATTTTATTTTCGGCGGTACCTGTATCACCCAGGAAAAGCAGGTTCCTGTAATCCAGCAGCACAATAAAGTCAATCGCTTTTTCTCTGCCCTTATAAAAGAATTTTGGGTTGTTTAGCGTAACTATATAAGCTGCGCTGCCCGGGTTGGTACAATTTACTTTTACAAGATCCTCAATGCTTCCCTGCTTATTAACATTCGTGATGTAGACTTTCCCTGGCTCAAAGTACTGCGATAATTGTCCTGATTTGCCCCATGCAAGCGGATTGAAGCCCATTACAATGGAAGCTCCTATATACATTACTATAAACATCACGATAATATAGAAAATCGTGTCTCGTTCAATCTCACCCTTTGCCATGCATATTAACTTGTTTGGGTTAAATAAATCCTTTTTAATTGACTCTTTTATTGCAATGAATGCAGCTAGTTTAATACTACGACCTTCAGGTCGTTCATATTAAACTGCATTCTTGCAAAAATACTGCGGTCTTTAGCCCGCAGATATTTATTGTCACATTATGGCGGCAGTATTCCAGCATTCAGGTCAAAGCCACCGCCCAGCCGGTCTTGCTTGCAAAGTGCAAGAATTTTCCAAGGATCTGATGTCTGCCTTGTGCAGGTTGTATTTTTCCAGAAGCTCACTGACACAATCTCGCCTGCTTCTGGCCACTCTTCGCCGCCTTCGTAGCTTATATCTGCAACGTTTACTATTTTTGTCGAGCAATCAGGCTTGCCGTTTATCTCCACATGTGCTGTTCCTCCGCACAATTCTATCGATTCTTCACAGTCGCTTCGCTTGCCGTTTGGTGTACAGCCTGTCAGGTAGCTGCTTTTCTTGAATTCACGTTTGCATTCCAGTTCAAATTCTGCGGTGCATGTGAACACGAGCGGATCAATCGTGCTGGATAGACTGGGATCGAAGAAGTAATTGTCGATAGAGTGGCTTGTATCTATGATTACAGAAGCGATCATTGCACCGTCGTCCCTTATAAGTATTCTTGAGCCCTGTTGCAGCTGACCGTTGAAAAATTTCTCGTCTGATGCCAGCATGATTGGCGGCACACCTGTGGTAATTTCAGCTTCCAGTATCGGCTCCGTTACATCTTCTTCAGGCTTGATTGTAAATTTGTCATTTCCATTTGCTTTCGCCCATATGCCCTGACCTTTGAAATTTATTAATGCAATAACATCAACATCACTCGTACGTTCACCTGTTACCCTTATTTGTGGCGTCGCCTTTATCTTGTAGAGATGGGTACTTCCAATAATATCGTGCAAAACTGTCACAGGTCCCCGATTGTTTGGTAGCTGCTCATTCACGACGCTTAAAATAATGGGAGGAGTTAGTTTCTTTGATACGTCTCCGGGAATATCAGAAGCAAGAATTCTCTGGCCAGAGATTGCTACAATTACAGCAACTATCAGACCAATGATAATGTATGGTGCCATCTCTTCTGCCACAATCTCACCTATGGTATTAATCCCAATATTGCATCGAAGGCATTGTAGGCAATGCTATTGCTCGCAGGTCCTGCTTCTGCTCCTATGCTTGCAAAAATCAAAAATAAGATAAATGCAACAAGCAGAACCATGACGATAAGTATCAATAAATTTGTCGCCTCCGCTATACCTTTACGCATTTTTGGAGCATTTTTTACATATGTAGTTTTTGCCTTTTTTCTGCATAAAAACAATGATCCCAGCATTGCCGGTATTTTACCAAATGCTGTCTGCCCTCCTTTCGCGAATTCGGGCGATGTTTCCAACCAGTATCCGAACATGATCGCAGCTGTTATGATTGCCATCAATATCGCAAGTATTATAGCCATCCACATTCCCTTCATACCATCACACCCAATTTTTTATTAGAAAAATAGCCCTTTTCTGTAATCATATTAAATTCATGTAGTTTCCACGGGATTTCCGGTGCCTGGTGGATAGCAGCGCCGCTTATCGCGTCCCCGTTCCTGACAAGCTCAATGCTCGCATTCGCGCTGTTCTGGCCCATTGCTTGAATAAGACTCAATGCCAAAACAATTGCTACAACAAAGACTAGTCCTAATACAAGCCATAAAGTATCGTTTGTGAGCCCTTTTTTTTGCATGCTAGTATTATTTTTGTCCAGCAATTTATAGTTTGGGTAAGTGATACGACAGGGTTGTTTCCAATAAAGGCATGCAAGACGAATCAAAGATTCGTCTGCACAAGAAGGAGCAGAGCTCCTTCTTGTGATAATCAGCAGGGAGGGTATTGTGCTTTCACAATACCCTCTAGTAACTAGCACTATTGCAGATATGCAATAGTGCTCCTGCTGATCATCATTAGTTAAATGGAAACAACCATACGGCAGGAGAAAGATGCGGCAATAAATGGGCGAGAAGCGAATCAACACTTCATCTTACTTATTGCGTTAACGTGTTCTCTATAAGCGGTCCGAACAGCGCCAGCGTAAGGAGCAGGCATACTGTGAATACAATAAACCCGACAACGAGCGAGCGGCCTGTCACGTCCTGACGTCCTATCTTATCTTCGCCGCTCTCTATTGAGTTGATGAACATCGCAAGTATGAAAGCTGTTTCGATGAGGTAAATGCTGACTATTAATATGAACTCAAATGCGGTTATTTTCACCTGACCGAACTGGGCAAGGAACGGAACATTTATAGACCCGAAATTCGCGACTTTTTTGCCAATCTCCGTAAGTATGCGCATTATTACCACAGCCAATGTTACTACGATGCCTGAAATCAGCGGCGAAAGGAAATAGGACTGGAACTTCAAAGAATTGAGTGTGTCATTTAGCTGGTCCTGCACTTCTTCCTGCGTGTCATGCAGCCCCTTCAGGTAACGAGATATGGATATCATCGCCAGCGACGCTGTTGAAACGCCTTTCTTGGAGGATTCAACAACAGTGCGCATTATGGATTTTATCATCTTTGATGGATAGTATCTTATCGCTCCATATTCCTTGTCAAAGAAAGCTTGTGAGAATGTGAAGCCCAGCATTTTCATGTTTTTCAGCGCACGCGAGAAAAGTTCCTTTATCTTCAGATTTTGTATGCGCGCCATGGAATGCTCTATGGAAACCTCGATAGGAGTTCCGCCAGATATCTGGTTGCCCAGCTGAAACAGCGCTTCTGCAAATTCATTTTCAATCTGGCGTGTTTTTGTTCTGATGCCAAGACGTTGTTTCGATATAAGGATATAATACGAGCCAAAACCAAGCGCTACGCCAAGGCCGATTACGATGGCAGGATATATGCCCTCGAATGTCCCATTGAAAGCAGCGGCAACATTATTTTCATTGACGGCCATGATTATACCAATGGCAATTATCACAACTCCTGTGATGAGTCCAATGGGCCATGCTTTTACATATTTTTTCCCATAGGCAAATTTTCCCTCCGGAGGCACGTCAGGGTTCTCTGATATGTCAATCTTCGAGAAGGTTGTGGGCCGCGTTTCAAGTATGCCAGATATGACAAAGTAAAGTATCAAAGGAAGAATTATGTCATAACCTACGAATAAAATCATGCCGGATACCCCAAGGAAAACAGCTACTATAGGAAATAGCACAAGACCCATGATAGGCAGTATTACGCCGAGCGCATGCACTACCATTACCGGCAGCTTTAGGTCCTGGTTAAAGTGACGAGCACGTTCGCGGCTGCCCTGAAGTATTATATTAACGGCTTCATCCAGCAGCACGAGACGTCTGTCGCCTACCTGCTTCAAAGATGTTATCATAATTTCTATGGATTCCACAAAAGGTCTGTTATTCGACCAGCGTTCTGTGTATGCTATAATCGCTTCCTGCATTGAGAGATAGTTCCCAACTTCCACGTCCCAGAGAAGTTTCTTCATTTCATAGCCAAGTATGCCGCCAAGGTTTTCTGCTGAAAATTTGACAGCCGCCTCAAGGTTCGGCACATTCCTCATGTACATTGCAATGTAAAGGACAAGCGTGACTATTTCTGAGCCCGCCTCCGATACATAACGCCGTTTGAGGCGCGCCGGGTAAGTATGAAGATAGTATGTAAAGAACAGAGAAAGGAAAAGAACCACTGCGCCATAGCCAAGAGGAATTCCACTGAAACCCGTTACGACAGAATATCGAATACTTGAATTTACTGGTGTTACGGTCTCATTTACTGACGTTGAAAATATTATAAGTTCATTATAAGCTTTATCATCCACTTCTTGGTGAAATGTAAGGTAAGTTCCGATAAGAATCATTGTGGGAATCATTGTAACCAGTAGAAAAAGTATTGTCAGTGACATTATGCCGCCGGGAGTTGTTTTCAGGTGTGCAAAATCTATGGTCTCCTGTATCTTGCCGCGGCTTTTTTTGTCCGGCTGTATGTTAAGAGTTCTTACAGCAAATCTGGTCGCCTTTTCGTATAGCGTTTGAGGAAGGCTAGCAAAACGTTCTTCCTCCTGGTAAAGCTTGTATTCCCGCGAGACAAGGTTTTTAATCTCCTCCTCACGCCTTTTCTTCATGACCATGTATATACTTGTGCCCCGGTTTAAAAATAGCTATTAATTAATAGTTATGGTAAGTTTTATCATGACGAATCTTAAGGTTCTTGAGAACGAAGTAGAAAAAATAAAAGAGCGAAATAAGCGCGTTGAAGCAGACAAGGCATGGGAAATAAGCTGGACACGACGGATTTTACTCACCTTATTCACATATCTTGCGATTAGTTTATACTTAAGTGCAATCAGAATTCCTGACCCGTGGCTTAATGCTATTGTTCCTGCGATTGGGTTTATGCTTTCAACACTTACGTTGCCATTTTTCAAGAAACTCTGGATAAAACATTGCTACAGGAAATAGCGAATGTCAATGAGCCAAAAATATAATATATTTCTTTGACTACAAGCTACTTTCTTTTCTAAAGAAAGGAGCTTAGCTTAATAGTTCTTCTTAAGCCACTGGAGCCAGCGTTCATAGATGAGCGTTGAGTCCATGGTGCCTGACTCTTCTTTCACATCATTGCTTATCAGGTGGAAATGCGAGTTGGAATTAATAATGTTATTTGCTTCAAGCAGGTCAGGTCTTTTGTTGACATTTGAATAATCAACAAGCGTCTGAAAAATTTTCGCCCGCAGCTTGATGTTGTTCCAGACAGAATCCCAGTTGCCTTTCCATTCGCGAACGCGCAGCGCAATGTCATTGAGCACCTGTGACTCGCCCATCAAAAGAGTCTTCGAAGGTTTTAGCAAATCATCCCTTGCAGAGTATTCCAGAAGGTTTACAAAACCGCCTTCATCCACAGGATCATTCTTCCAGTGTTTTCGGACTTCTGTCATCTCTACGCAGCGGCGGAACGACTTCAGGCCATCCGGTGATTTGAGCATGTTTGCAATAAGTATTATGTCCGTGGCCTTGAAGCTCGTTGGCGGAACACCAAGGTCATTTACGACACGGTCAAACACACCATAGGCAGAGTCGCCATGAATTGTTCCAGCAACCAGGTTTGCAAGCGCACCTATTCTCATTGCTTCGTATAATGCTAAAGCTTCCTTTGAACGCACTTCACCTATGATAAGACAGGAGTCTCCGAGGCGCAGCGCTGTTCTTAGCGCCTCTTCAGCAGGCAGCTCTGTATCGACATTTGTTATGACAGAACGTGATTTCATGCTTTGTATGTTATAACCAAGATCACGCAGCTGTGCACTCGGGAGCTCGATAGTGTCCTCCAGCGTGATAATTCTCAGCTTGGGCATGATCTGTACCATACACGCTCCGAGCAGCGATGATTTTCCGCTGCTTCGCGTGCCGGCTATCAAAAGTGTACGTGATCCATCTATCAAAAACCAGAGCAGGCCTGCGGAAAACGAGTCAATCATTTTGTTGTTTATGAAAAGCGGCAGTGTCCATGGCTTGTCTCTGTGACGTCGAAATGCAAATCCAAGACCGTCTGGAGAAAGTGTTCTGGTTATCGCTGCAACTCTGGCACGTCCGCCAGGCACGTCTATTTCCGTGTCCAAAACTGGGTTTGCCTCATCCAATGGGCGGCCCGACCTGAGGCGGAAACGTGTTGCCCATGATTCTGCATCTTCCCGGCTTGGAACTATGTTTGTCTCGCATTCCTGGTAAATTCCGTGAAATATGAATATAGGAGCAGAACCTATGGGTGAATTTATCTCTATGTCCTGAATATTTTCGTCCTGAAGAATAAGGTCAAGAATTCCCAGGCCTGCTGTATATCTCGCCAGTATGCTTGCCAGCTCTTCCAGGCGATGCTCATTTATGTCATGGTCAGCTGCAAGGTCCCGCAGCATGTCAAGGCCTATGCGGAAAAGATTCTCCCTTATTCTCTCTGGCTGTTCCAGATCGCTTTCTCTTGGCTCATGCCTTCCAAGGTAGCGGCGCGCTGTGTCCAGCATGGTGTATTCAAACTCATTCAATCTGAATTCCGGAGGTACTATCTGGTACAGTTTCCTTACCTTGCCTGGTATACTGTATATTTCTATGTCCGTGTTGCCAACCTTGTATCTTTCCACCAGTTCTGAGTTGGCGGGCGGCAATGATATGTAACGCGTGTAAATGAAATTAGGCCTTATGGTAGGATGAAATATTTTCCTGTATAGTGACCTGTCTTTGTGCTCAGTGAGTTGCGGCTTTGCGAGCTGGATTAAACGGCAATTATCCAGTATTGCCGCAATGGGAAGAAGCGCACTTGTCATGTAGTGATTGTAACAGTTTTTCTTTATGCCCGCCGCCCGATCAGCCCGTATCCTGCTTTTTCTTATTTCCCTCATGAGATTTTTGTATGCTTCTATAGGGTCGAAGCGGAGGTCATTGAGAAGCCGCTGGAGGAATTTGTAGCGTTCCGGCGCGTCATCCTCACAGCCAGCGATGACCGTGCTCTTTATGGAGATGAGACGCTCTTTCATTATCCGCTCTATGGCCAACGCAATTTCCAGTAGCATTTTAGATTCTGAGAAATCGTATTCATATTCCCGTATGCCGGCAAAGACAATTCTAACAACTTTTTTCAGTTCCATAAGCTTGTCAATGGTGGTCGCCATGCACGCGCTATAATCCTCGATAGAGTCGCCATAGATGCCGCCTAAACAGTTGACACGCATCTTCTGCGTCTCCTCGTCATACTCGTACTCATAGACCATGGTTACATATTGCCTCAAAGTCTATTAATTGGTTTTCAATCAAGTAGGTTTATGAAACAGAACACAATAATTAAAAGTGCGGGTAGGAAAGGTAAAGGTGTTTTTGCTGCTAAGAGTTTCAAAAAAGGTGATTTAATTTTCCGTAACAAGAAAGGGAGGGTAGTCAACAAAAACGATATATCAAAACTATCAAAGTACGATCAGAAACATCTCAACGAAATAGACAATGAAACTTTTGAGATAATGCAACCACCAGGCGTATTCGTTAATCATTCCTGCGAGCCGAATTCTATACCGAAGGGACAGTCTTTTTTCGCTCTCAAGAGTATTCAAAAATGTGAAGAAATAACTTCTGATTATCGAGTTACTGGTCTATTCAAAAACAAGTGGAAATGCCGCTGTGGTACCAAAAACTGTAAAGGATACATGGTCAGCGATTTCTTTTCCCTAACACCAAAATTGCAGAAGAACTATTTACCATATACATTGAAAGTAATTAGGGAAGAATACAAGCGCAGGCACTCCAAATCTTAAAATAGCTGCCTCAACATTATAGAAGTATGCCAGACCCGACGAATTATAATGTTATCATGCAGGAGCTTGTGCGCCGCAGCAACGAGGACACGCGCCGTCTGCGTGCACTGGAGCAGCGCCTTGACGCGATAGAGAACCGGATTAATACTTTTGAAAGCACCACGCTTGAAAAAAACAAGAAGGCCAACACAAAATTTGCCGAGCTGGATCTCTCCCTGAAAGGTCTAGGGGACGAGATTGCAAAGCTCACCGGCAGCATAGATAAGATAAACAAGCAGGTAAACAAGTTCGCGCGCAAGCAGGATTTGAAAGAGATAGAGCGGATGTTAGATTTGATAAGTCCCATAAGGCAGGAATACGTGACCAAGGATCAGTTAGAGGAAGAATTAAGGACGACGAGTAAGAACTAAGCAAAGGTAAATCTGGTTCTATTGGTTATATTTAGAATTCAAAGAACGCGAGCGCTAGCAAGCCAAATTAGTAATATGTTTTCTTTGAACCCAAGGGACTTTCTTTGCGAAAGAAAGGGGCTTTTAGATTTCTTCTTCGTGCATGGACTGCTTATCCTTCATCTCATGAATCATGTGAGAAAGTGCTTCTATGTTTCTTGTGAGCGAAGGCAGGAACTGCTTGAACGCCTTTTCAAGACCGCCGACACGAGCTTCCATGTCTTCCAGCTGTTCTGAGATGTCAGCCATCCTCGCCTCTATCTCACGCGCAGGCGAGTCTTTTTTATTCTGGTCAATCCTTATTTCAAACTGTTTTATCTCAGCTCTTATGCGGTCAAAATTATCATCTATCTTATTAAGGCGATCATCAAACTTGCGCCATTTGTCATCCACAATGCCTTCTATAAGCTCTTCCAGCATCATTTCCGGCGCCTCGACTTCCTCGTCCGGTAGCTGGGCTTGTGGCTGCGTGAAGTCCGGAGCGAACTCTCTTGGCATGTCAAACACATTATCCTGCGCAGGCGACTCCGTCTCCATGCGGTCCATGGCACGCGGTTTCTCGTCGTCCACGCCTTCCTTGACTGCCCGTAGCATGGCGCCTTCTATGGCCTCGTAGGAATAGCCCTTTGATTTAAGCTGTCTTATTATGTCCTTGTCACTCATGCCTTTTTTTGTCATCTTCTGCACGTCTTCTAAAGGCACTTCTTTGTTATCTTTCGGTTTCTTATGAAATAACATCTTATCAACCCCACTTTCTTATAAACTATTGTCTTTCCCCGTTTATATTTGTGACTAAAGTAAAAACGGGGTTAAATGCCGCGCCATTTACCTTGATCCTAGCAGCCCCCGACTCTTCTCTTACTTAGCGCTGCCTGTGATGAAGTACACAGCTACAGCCATTAATATTATCACGAAAACTATCCCTATGACAGCGTCGCTTACTACGACCGCCGAGCCGCCAACTGCCACAAAAAATATAACCAGTCCTACGGCCGCCAGCAGTATAGCAACAGCTTTGTTGTCAAATAACTTTGATATGTTGCCGCCGGACATTGTTACGAAAAGAATTATGACCAGTATTCCTGCTATTATGACAGCCGCGTATCCGAACAGGTTAACAAAGAAGTTCGCCAGCCACGGACCGCCAAAGCCGATAACGAAAAAAGCCACCACAAGTGAAAGCACGCCGATTATCTTTGGATTTTCAAAGAACTTCGCCTTTGTCAATAGACCATAGACAACGACAAAGACAAATATCCAGGGAAGCAGGAATCCGAAGAAGCCAAGCGCGTTAAGATTTATCACCAGCAGTGAGAATGGATCCATTTATATCACTTCTATTATTTGCGTCAGCGAATATAAAAAGAATCCACAATCAGATTACGGATTCTTTTTATACAGGAATATTACTGTCTAAAGATAATGGTATTCCTCGTATAAAAGTATGTACGCGACAATTGCAAAAATACGCTATTCAGAAACAGCTTTATTTAGAAGCGGGAGCAGATGCAGGCGGCTCTTTTGTAACCAGGTAGACTGCTACTATTATGATTACTATCCAGAAGGCCAGCACAGCAACGTCAGCGCTTACTACAGCATATCCGATAAATGAGCCGGTCGAGCCCAAGAACAGGAATATTCCTATTACTATGACAACTATTACATACAGGATATGCTTGTAGCCTGTGTAGCCAAGCATTGACATGAATAACAGGATTACAAGGATGCCGGCAAGGTATACTGAAGCGCCGCCAAACAGGTTTATGAAAAAGGCTGCTAATTGCGGCCCTGCTGCGCCCGTTACAAAAAAGGCAATAACAAAGGCAAGTGCTATGGAAACTTTAGCATTAACTTTTTCAAAGAGATTTAGTTTCATCAGTAACCCGTAAACAATCGCAAATGTGAAAATCCATGGTAAGAGGAATCCGTAGAACTCTGGTCCCAATATCGATGCAGGATTAAGACTGAAAACCATTTTTTCCAACTCTTTTATTATTTACTGTCAGGTGTTTATATACGTTTTTGTTGATGCTTTTCTTCGAAAAGCACATTACAGGGAAATTACTGGGGTGTTTCTTTTGTCTTGTAAATGAGCCAGAAAAACAAAACAGCTATTATAATTCCAACCCCCCACAACACGCTCTGAGGATCCATGCCAGCCGGCAGGAATGACGTAAGATTCTGGCCAAAGGCAACCATTAGCAGTAAGAGTACAGCAAGGGTTATGATAAGCGGAACCGTGTCGCCGGCTTTGTCGCCTTCCTTCTTTCCGAATATTTTTTTGAGTAGCGCAAAAAAGAAAACGACTATGAGAACCGCGGCGGCTATGGGCATATATTGCTGCATGCCAAGGACAAGCGGCTCGTACATGACCGAGAAGCCAGCTATTGCCAAAGCAAGTAATGCATTGACCTTTTTGTTGAATTCGCCTATCTTGCTGTAAGAAAGCAGGCCAAATATTAACGCAAAAACGAACAGAAATGTAGAAATAAAAGGCATCACTACAGGATCGATTAAACTTATCGCCATAAAATCACTATACGTATTTTTTCATAGGGTTTTTCTTCTTTTCTAAAAAGTTCAACTCATGTTTCAAGTCGCTTATTTCTTTATGAAGCAGTCCAGCTTCATCCCTGGAACCTGTTGCTCTGGCTTCTTTTAATCTCGCTTCTTTCTCAGCTATCTCTGTTTTCACTTCACGCAACCTTACCCAGTCTGTTTCGTTTCGTGAGTACCCTCCGCCTCCGGAATATCCTCCCCCTCGCGAATAAGGGCCTCCACCGCCATGGGACCTGAAGTGGCTGCCCAGGTAGCCAAGCACGCCGAGTATGAATATCAGGAATATGAAGTATGGCCCTGCCAGAAGCGCGAAAAAGGAATAGTAGCCGCCGGCTATTATGAACAGGTATGCGCCCACACCCAGCATAATGCGGAAGTTTCTGTTAGGTATGATGCGGCCTGACATTATGTAGAGCACCATTATTATGAAAATAGTCGGCACGATGAAAAACATTATGAGGTCTCTATAGATGTTGCCTGTAAAAGGCGAGCCTGGATACGCCGTCATGCCCAGCAGTTCAACAAATAGTGATGTGCCGATGTCGTAAGCCATGGCTAACTATTATGTTTAGCTGAATAAAAAGATAATGCGGAAAATTGTAAAACTAGTTTCTGAGAGATCTCATCGCACGCCTTACATTTCTTTCAAGGACATTTGGCATGCCCATCCTGTATTCAGCGCCAGCAACGCGTTCAAGCGGCCTGACTACGCCGTGAAGCTCGTAGTGGTTTCTTCCAGTCAGTTCTTCCAGCAATGCAGAAGCACCTTCATGAAAGGCCACTTCAGGGAAATCTGCAATATCAGGATTTGCCCATACATTTCTACCCATTTGGTATCCGTCCGGATCACCAAATCTTGTTTTCATTTGATATTCTGGCAAAAGCTCCAGGTCAACGCCAGTTCTGTAGAAATCTGATAATACATTTTCACGGGCAAAGGCGCTTATTCTTGGATCTACGTAACCTTCTCTAGAATATCCGCCTTCCTTAGGTTCAGGTTTTGGAGGAGGCTTAGGTTTCCTTTCTCTAGGCGCTTCATAAGAAGCGACCCAGCCAAAATGGTCACCAAGCCATTTCAAACCTTTGTAAATAGGATTATCTACGGTGCCGATTTTTTCAGATACCTTTATCTCAATAGCGCCAGGGCCTTTGCCGTCAAAAATTTCCTTTGAAGAAGGTAGTGCAGCGTACCCTGATTCTGATGTACCATTTCTTCTGAATACGGGCATTTGTAACACCTGCTCTATATATGGACAAGGTGGTATATAAAGATTTTCACTACTTAAAAGTAACATATATAAAAAGAGAAAAATAAGAAAAAGAGAAAGACATCGGCACCGCCGACGTCTCTGAAGAAGGCTAATTCTTGTTGAAGTACCTGCCGTCTACCATGCTGTCACGCAGTCCGCTCAGTTCTCCGCGGCCTCCGAGCCTGGTTATGAATTTGTTCTTGCCTCTGAAGGTGAACAGGCCGTTTGGTAGTCTTTCTATTATTACCTCGACTTTTCCTGTCATTTTATCCATGTAATAGAAGCTGCCGTCTCCCATTTCGTGGGGAACGAGATAGGTCATCCTCTCTGAATCGTCCTGTGAATGTCCGCTGCTCTTGCCGCCTAAACTGTCGTAGAACGCCAAAGCGAATAAGTATTTTGTTTCATCTGATGCGTCTGATTTGAATACACTTTTCAGGTAATTGTTATTACCAAAACCTTCGTCGCTCAGCCAACTCAAAAGCCTGTCGCCATAACCAGATCTTACTGTTTCATATGCCATAATAATCACCTGTAACCTCCGTCAAACAGAGAATTAGCAAAACAGATAGGTGTGTCTGTTGCTTTTAGAAATACAGTTATTGCGTTCATAGTTAACACCTTTTTGCAGGCTCATTTTTTGTCCCTCTCTTGTATACTTCGCTGTTTTAACCACGGTATAAGCATTTGGTTATACCAGAAAAGAGAATTAGCTACTGGTTCTAGTTGTAATTATAGAAGATTGGCAAAGTAGAAGTAAGACAAAAGTACAAAATAAACCCACTTTCAGATACGTAGTAAAACTTTATATAGAAAAGTAAGATATATAAGTAATGTGGAAAAGACAGGGCGACTCTGCATCTATAGCATTCTAGAAACGACCCTGCCGAGGCGATAGTTATGGAGGAAGCAAAGATATCATCCAAAGGACAGTTAGTAATACCAAAATATCTCCGTGACGCTGTAGGCATGAAAGCAGGCGATACAGTTATGATATCAAAGCTAGACGAAAAACTGATGATCATGAAAAAGCCGGCTGATCCTGCAAAGGCTCTAGTGAATTCAGGAAAAGAGGCTGCGCTGAAAAATATCCGAAGAGAAATAAAGGGCGAATAACCCTTTCTTTTTCAAAGAAAAGCCCTACTGGAAAAGAAAATATTACGAGAATGGAGTGTGTTGGTACTTGGGAAAAATATATCTTGATACTTTTGTCTTCACTGATATTTTATCCGGAGAAGAACTATCAGCAAAAGCCATTCAGTACATAGAAGAAGCAAAAAAAGTTGGCGGTGTTATTTCTTCCGTTCAGCTGACAGAGCTCGGTTTTCACCTTCGTCGCCGCAAGAGTCGCGAAAAGACAGAGGAAATCCTTTTTTATGTCCAGTCCTTGCCGAACCTGGAAATAGTTCCTGTTACCGCTGAGATAGCAAAGGACGCAGGCCTGCTGCGCGCACGCTATCGCCACATGAAGACACAGAAGAAGTTCACTTACTTTGATTGTATTCATCTCGCTACTGCTCTTGCAGCAAAGTGCACAAAATTTGTCACAGGCGACAAGGGGTTCAAAGAAGTAAAGGAAATCGAGACCGAGATATACTAGAATTTGTATTCTTCCAGCTTGTAAATCTTTGTGACAAGATTGATTTATAAATAGTCCAGATTTAAAATTAAGTATGGATGCGGTATTAGAGGAAAAACTTAGTGATGATATATTTTCCGATAATTTTGTATATTTTTCTCCTTTCACATTTGTCCTATTGTGGTAATCTGAAACAGGAATAGGTTTTACTTTTACTTCCAAACATGGCGATCTGACAAAAAAATCACCACCTATGAAATCTAAGATATACGGCGTTTCAGAAACAAAATTCGGGTTATAATCCACAATAGGTGCATTAACCCAAATATTGTCTTCAAGTTCCAGAGATATGCCAGAAGTGGATGCATAGTCGGCCAACGTAAGGGGCCTTTTTTCATGACCTTCTATAGATTTTCTAGCATTTTCTGAAACCTTCATCCCATGTGTAAAAAGACCTATCTTTAACAGTTCTATATCATTCAAAGTTCTGTCCATCAAATTCAGACTATCGTTTGACATGCTGTTTTTTGGTCTCCTTAGTGCCAAATTTAGTATAGTATCCGCTGTATTTTTTTCCCTTTAAAAATTTGTCAATGGCAAAGACTAAAGACTCGTAACTTTTTTTGTTTTCCCCAAGTTTATTAAGGTCTTTTTCATATTTTTTAATGAATTTAGCGAAATAAGAATGAAATCCTTGCGGTTGTATATCTAATCTAAACTTATTGTTTAATTTCTCTATGACTTTATCCGCAAGCAGATCGGTTGCAATTTCATTCGAATCGGATACTAGCCTTAGCTTCCCCTCTATATTTTTTCTAAATTGACTATCTGTATTAATATGAATTAATTCATGAATTATAAGTGTAAGATAAGTTTTTTTCAATTTATTTTCAAATCCAATAAATATCTTATTACTTACGACTGATCCACCGGAATAAATAGATGGAATCAGCCAGACCTCTCTTGCAGGCCATTTTATTCCTGTAGATTCTACGATCGATTTAGTAATAAAATATCCATATTTGTCGCATAGGTCCTTAATACTAGTAAAAGTGATTTCAAGCTCCTTTTGTCGCTTTTTCCATTCTTCGTTATGTAATTTTTCCGCTTTGTCTAGAACATTTTTAAATTCTTTATTAAAACTTTCCAGATCTAGCATTGGATGTCTTTCAAAAGATAATTTAACAGGTCCTGAAAATTTTATAGCTTTTTTTGTCAGTTCTTTTGGCACTTTTTCGAGAGGTCCTCTTCTAATCCACGGCCATCTCTCCATATTCAAAACATGTCGCAAATATCCAGAAAAAGCAACATCTTTGTTTAACACTACTTTTATTTGCATATAATTTTGATGCATAATATATTTTATAAACCTATTCGGAATCGGTATATCGAATTACAACAAAAAGTTCCCAACCTTTCATTCTATTGATCAAATATTCGATGCTACATAACATCTAGTATCTAAATTAGGTAATCGTCAGGTTTACACTAATTATAGCATTATCTTTACGTATATACGCTATCGAACAATAGGTATTGCAAAATTGCTGTCAACGTATCTGTCAGCCCATCTATTGTCGCCCCATTCATGCAAGAATTTTGGGTATTCGCAAAGACGTTCTCTTATTACTCTTGCCAATACTGGGTTTTCGATTTTTTCTGGGTCAAATACCATTTGTTTATAACTTACCAATTTTGGACATTCACACGGCATGTTGTTTCACCTCCGCTTTTGCTAATTCAGCTTCAACTCTTTTCCTAATATGAGAAAACAACATTTTGTAACCTACACAATAATAATCTCTTTTATCAATATCTCCTGTTTGCATATATGCACCATGCATACAACCGGAATTACATATTTGTCTATAATCACACGGAAGGCACTCTTTAATCCTCAAAGTCCTGTCTCTTAGCCATTGCCTTTTCTCAGATTCCAATACTTTGTTCAAATCATCAGTATTGATATTACCTAATTTGAATTCGTGTATTCCATCGAACCTAGTGCATGGATATATATCGCCTTGAGTACCAACAGAAATAAAGCTATTTTGACACGATTGTGAATAGTTACAGCCAAAAGGAACTCCGGTCAGAAGATTTCCCATCAGTTCTTCAAATGTATCTATCCCTATTGTTGGTACATCGTAAAACCATCTGTCAAAAAGATCTACCATAGCTCTTCCGTATTCTCGAGGTTCGAGTCCTATCTCGTCATAAATTTGCAAAGCTCTGCCGGATCTTATTAATGGATTTAATTTTAGGTTTAATCCTTCAGCTTTTGCGAATTCATAGATATTGACACATCTGTCAACATTTAATTTACTTACAACGACTATTATGCCATTGCCTAAGTTTCTTTGTTTTACTTTTCTAATTGCACTAATTGTTTGTTCAAAAGCACCCTGGCCGTTTGGGAACATTCTTGCTCTATTGTTTATAGTTTCCGGTCCATCCAGACTGATCCCAATTTTAAAGTCGTAACGTTCACAAAAATCTAGGACGTCGTCGGTTACTAGAGTACCATTAGTTTGAAAACCATTTGTAACTTGTTTGCCTGTATGCATCTTTTGAAATTCAACGGCTTTTGCATAGAACTCGAGAGGCACTAAGAAAGGTTCCCCGCCATGCCAAATAAAATCTACACGATCATATGATTGCAGTGATTTAGAAGTCATGTTCCACAGGGTAGTTTCGTTCATATTACCTCTTTCTAATGTTGGGTCAGCATAGCAATACGTACATGCTAGATTACAATCATGAGTAGGTTTTGCAATGATAGAAATTCGTTTTTTTGGTTCTTGTGACATTATAAATGTATAATAAAAATTTATTTAAGGCAAAATATAACAACGTTTTGATGCATCCTGATAGGCTTAAAAACACTCCACGTACAGACCGCTAGATGTGTATTCAAAGCGTAAAGACGATGTCTGTTGATAGAACTTTATACAAAAATATATATTACAAAGTATATTTTTAATTAGTTTCATTCTTAGGTCAGTTGAAATACTGGAAAGTCAAATATAGTGAACCCACAAAAGAATACTGACAAGACTTGTGGGTACACATATAGCTCACAAGGAAGTAAAATTACCCATCTTGTAGAGCTATAAATCGCATTTTAATTGTTTTTCGTCATAGTCGTAATCATGAAAACCATATCCACAAAAGAGCTTAAACAGAAAATAGACTCAGGTGAGCAACTGGTTATATTGGACGTGCGCGAGCCGCATGAATACATGAACTGGCACATAGATGGCAGCATAAACCTGCCTGTCTCTAATTTGATGCACCGCGGCTTCAGAATTGAATTGCCAAAGGATCACGAGATTGTAACTGTTTGCGCCCACGGCTATCGCAGCGAGACCGCACGCCGGATACTTGCAGAGCACGGTTATAATGTGCGCTCGCTGGATGGAGGCATGGTTGAATGGAACAGTGTTTATGATTTTTCAGAAATTCAGGAAGGTGTTGTGCAAATACGCCGCGTGGGAAAGGGCTGTCTAAGTTATTTGCTAATCAGCAACAATGAGGCGGTTATTATTGACCCGATCGCTGACACAGAAATTTATCAGGAAGCAGTAAAGGACGCAAAAATCGTTGCCGTTATCGACACACACTTACACACAGACCATGTCAGCGGCCGCGTGCCTGACGCAAAATATTTTGCTCCTGCTGAAGTTGCGGGTGAGCATGAAATAATCAAAGACGGTGACATAATAAAATTCGGCACAGCCAGGCTTATGGCAATAGCTGCGCCCGGCCACACTCTAGGAAGCATGGTTTACTCCTTTGAAAATATCCTGTTCACAGGAGACACGATTTTTGCTGACAGCGTAGGACAGCCTGATATTGACCAGCCCCTGAGGGATGCCGCTGCAACGTTTTTTGATACGCTGCAAAAGCTTTTCCGTCTACACGACGAAATGATTGTTCTTCCGGGACACTATGACATCAGAACCAAACTATTAGTGACCACGCTGGGAGAAATCAAGCAGCTGTTCACAATGTCAAAGGACGAGTTCATCATGTGGATGGCAAAGCGCAGGATTCCTGAGCCGGATAATTTCGAGACAATAAAGAGTTTCAACAACAGCGTCTTGGTCATGAGCAGAAAAGAAATACGCGAGCTTGATGCCGGGACGAACACGTCTGTTGTTAAATAATTGGCTCTGTAGAAATGCCCAATGAAAATCAGCAGGAGCAGCATTGTGTATCCACAATGCAGCTAGTAACTAGAGGGTACTCATGCTGATTTTCTCATAGGTTTTCTACAGAGCTAAATAATTATTTTTTGCTTCCAATACATAAAAAATGCAAAATTATTATGGAGCATTTCCAAAGCCTAGATATCTTTATATATTAATGGGTATAAATATGGTATGGGAATTACTATGGGAAAAAGTGTTATAGAAGAGCGCGGCAGGGTACTGATACCAAAAGACATACGTGAGGAGCTTAATCTCAAGCCAGGCCAGCACGTGATAGTGGAAAAAGGAAAGAACTGCATAACCATAAGACCTGCGATAGATATGAAGCAATTTTCCTCGGAGCTTCGGGGTTGCGTCAAGAAATCCAAAATACACCCGAATGATGTGAAAAAAATCTGGAATATGTGATATGAATGCTTATAGACTCCAATATGTGGTGTTTTTATTTCGACGATTCTTCAAAAGAGAACAACAAAGTGTCACAAGCCATAGAGGGCGCTTTGACAAAGCAACAGATACTTTCAAATACTGTTGTACTGATGGAGGTATCACATTTTCTTGTAAAAAACCTGGGACCTAGGATTGGCAAAGAGAAAATCGATGTCTTGTTGTCATTTCCTATGACAGTTTTGGATATGGATTTTTCGTTGATGAAGCATTCTGTTGATATGCTATGTGACTATTCTCATACAGGTATAGGTGGCCGTGACGCTACGCTGCTTGCTACGCTCAAGCGTACAAGTACAAATAAAATCATGACAAATGATGGAGCATTCAAGAAAATAGATTGGGTAGAAGTTTTTGATCCTCTCGATGAAGCCAGACCTAAATCAAATGAAAAAAAGAAACATAGAACATCCCTGGAAAAAGACTGGAATAATAAACACGATGAGCGTTGGAATAAAGGGTGATGATATAATGGACTATTCTCCTGCTGTCAAAAAGATTCTTGCTAAAGAGAAAATAGAAGTAGGTAACCGGCTGTCTGTGGAAAAGGGTGGAAAGATATCCGAGGGAGTCTTAATGCCGAACACCGGCGACCCGAACGTTCTTGTTGTCAAGCTGGACAATGGCTACAATGTTGGCCTGACGCCTGAAGGAATAAAAATAAAGAAGCTTGCCCAGCCCAAGCGTGTTCTGCCTAAGAAGATGAAATACGAACGCGACGAGAGCAAGAAAACAATACTTATTTTGCACACTGGCGGAACTATCGCATCCCGGATAGATTATGAGACCGGCGCTGTCAACACGTCAATAACTCCGGAGGATCTTATAGCATCTGTCCCTGAGTTAGCAGCAATTGCAAACATCCGCGCCGAGATTGTTTTCCAGATGTTTTCCGAGGATTTGGAGCCGGACCATTGGATGCTGCTTGCAAAAAAGATTGCGCAGGATTACGAAAGATACGATGGAATAATTGTTACTCACGGCACTGATACCATACATTATACCTCAGCAGCCTTATCCTTCATGCTGCAAAATA
>Ga0209211_10003324_pt1 | contig 26393 bp, 22 predicted proteins | sample RifGroA2_FD_183992 | JGI IMG/M metagenome (GOLD analysis project Ga0209211, IMG submission 183992) | Groundwater microbial communities from Rifle, Colorado, USA - Groundwater A2 (SPAdes) (version 2) | ecosystem: Environmental > Aquatic > Deep subsurface > Groundwater | place: Rifle, Colorado...
TGTACACGCTTTAAATCCTTCTGCTTTACCATGATTATGTCCTTCCCCGCCATCCTGCCTCCTTTGTTTAAAAGAGGCAGTATAGCAACTACCTAAATAGGACATTTCTACTTTGGTAATATAGGACATTATCATTTTGGTGTAACAGAAAATATTATAGAAATCAATCAGGACGCTAAATTACTCAGGTGGATAGTCTGTAGGTGTCTCAGTAGTCAGTTAGGTAGATAGTCTATAGGTGTAGGTAGTTTCTAAAAGACTACGGACTAAGCAACCTATCAGTTAGTCAGTCCTAACAGACTACAGACTAAACAACCTAAGCAGTTCTTACTTCGCGGTATAAGCTCTGGTGGCTGTTTTGGTTTTCTGGAGGCCGGACAATTCAGACATTACGGCTTCTTTCACACCAAGAAGGGCTTTTTCATTGGTGGTATTCAGGGCGACTATCTGCTGAAGGAGGGATTGTATTTCCTTGGTCTCCTCGGGACTTACTGTCCAGAATTCATTGTTTGCCGGACTCTGCATTTCACTTATGCAGGCATCTTTCTGCGCGGCATACCGTTCAAGATTATCGAGGCAGACGCAATCAATCTCGGAACGTTCAGCATTAAGGAGACTTAGCATGTTCTTGCACAATGAAATTATTTTATTTTCCGATACCTGACTTTCATTTCCTGTTTTCATTTTTTACCTTTGCCATTGTTTTTTCGCTTTACCTGGCTACTGTCTTTCATGTTCTGCCCGACACCCGACACCTGATCCCTGAAACCTGCCTTTTCACGCTTTCACCGTTATACTCTTTAAAGGCCTTACTGCTTCCGGGGTATTATTTGCAGGGGTGTTTTGTGCTTTAGGGTTACATATTTCATACCATGCATCTCTTATCGGCTGGAGGACAGTTACTACAGAATCTATTCTACCAGAATCATTTTTAATGTTTGCTTCGGTCAGTTCTACAAGGACATAATCATAAAGCCTGTCAAGGTTTGCAGCTATTTCCCCGCCCTTGTCCTTGTCAAGGCAAGACTGGAGATAGTCAACAATCTTTACGGCCTTTTCAATTAATTTGGCCTTCTCAGAAATGTCACCCTTCTTTAGCTCATTAACGGCAGACCTGAGAAACTTGATAGCACCATCGTATAACATTAGAACTGTCTGCTCGGGAGCTGATGATGTTATCTGGTTGTCCCTGTATTGCTGCGCTACTGCCAATGCTGCTACCATATTTTAAATCCTCCTATTCTTTAGGTGCCGGGTATCAGGTACCAGGTTTCAGTTTTTAATAAATCCTGACACCTGACGCCCGAAACCTAACACCTATCTGTAACTATTATGTATTACTTAGCCAATTTTTTGACAAACCTTCAAGCTGGCCCGTTAGATACTGGCTTGTTGTATTATATTTTGCCAGAAGGACTTCAAGTCGCGTAAACTGGTCCTGAAGCCTCTTTTGTTTATCAGCGAGCCTGGACTCAATCCTTTTTTGTTGTGCTGTTAAATTATCAATAGTCTTTTGAATGGAATCGGTCTTCTTGATAATAAGACCGCTTGTTGAGTTTGTATATGCTTCCATTGAAGATGACAGCCTGTCGGATACCCCGGATGAAACCGACACGTATCCAAAGCCCCCGGTCTCGTTTGAGTCGACACTTATCGAAAGACCGTCTTCTTCAAAACCTGAGGCTGAGGTCAAAACATTTCCGCTGCCTGTCGCATTATGATTGTTTATACTACCCGCAATATCAACGCCCGCGTCGTTTCTTATATTTGCAGAATCGGTTGTCGTCCAAATCTGTTGTGTTTCGCCGGCATAATCCACATATGTACTGTCATTCCACTTCTGTCCGAGAGCCTGAAACCAGAAATCTGCTCCGTATGAGGAAGCAGTTATCTTTAATTTCCCGCTGTCGTTAGATGCAGAAAGCCCTACACTATTTGTAGCAAAAGCGCTGTTCAAGGTATTCACAATAGTGTTTATCCTTGACCCTGCAACAAGCACCACAGAAAAAGCAGTTTCTATCGGTGAGACATCAGTCTTGTTCGTTGAATATTTAAAAGTAATTTTTTCATCGGCAAGCAGGCTGTTAGATGAAAGATCGATTCTCCTGTCCTCCCCGTCACTGTCTGTTGTCAGAACTGCCTTTTCAGGGGCCGTACCGACGGAAATGCTATAGGTGCCGGCTTGGGTCTTTGCTGTTTTACTTAAAAAAGATACAGCGGCATTGGTAGCAGTTGCAGTGCCTATAAACATTTTTGCTACAGCGTCAGGATCTGCACTCAGGGCAGCGCTGACTTTGGTGTCATCCAGGGAAAGTTTCCCTGTTTTGCTGTCCGAGGTAATGCCTATCTGGGAAAGGCTTGCATAGCTCGAGGTTGAAATACCGGGTATTGCACCGGTGACTGTGTTGGCTATTTTTCTTCGTATTTCCTGAAGCGTAGCATCGCCAAGCAATGGATTTTTCTTTTTAGTGGATGTGTCATAGCTTAACTGGGTGTTAATGGCCTGCATTATCGTGTTATAGGCATCAACAAAGCTTTTAATGTTAGTCTTTGCGTCTGATGTATCCGAGGATACAGACAGTGTAAGCGTAGATGTAGAATCAGCCTTTAACAGATTCATGGTAATACCCTGAATGGCGTCTGTTATGGTATTTGAACTTTTCGTAATTGTGCTGTTCCCTACTGTTATAACTGCGTCCTGTGCAGTCTGCATTTCAGAGCTGTAAACGTCCGTACTGAATTTATCGTCAAGGGCAAGAGTGCCGGACGTGCCGAATATCATCTTCACATTGCCGTTTGTTGTATTTGCAATTCCGGCCCCGTCTATAAACATGCCCCCGACAAAATCACCTATGTCAGATTCATTCAGTCCTAAAGGGGCGCTGTCAAATGAAGTATCAAAGCCAAGAATACCCGCTGCCGTAGATGTACTATCCGACCATTTAAGCGTAAGCTGTTGTGTATTTGTAAGATCATTCTTTATTGTAAATTTGCCAGTGTTGGAATCATAGGTAACAGTAAATGTGTTACCAGGATAGGTAGCGCTTATTGCAGTTTCCATTGCATTTTTTATAGCGGTTGCTAAGCCGTCGGCACTGTAAGTATTATCTGCGTTTGTTATATCCGCAGTAAAATTGGTGTTGCCAAATTTAAAATATATTTTATCATTACTGTCATTGGTAATAGTATACTGAGAGGCGGCATTTGAGAGTGTTCGTGTCGTTATCTCACTGCCCCATGTAATACCGCCGTCTGAGGAATACTTATACTTTGCAGTCCCTGTCGCACCTGAAGTTGTTATTTTTGCAAGATGTGACTTATTGTCCGTGCCGGTATAAAAATCACCTGAATTGTTTGTCACGGTCCCGGCGTAACTGTTTGTTGTGTAACTATAGATGGATTCTATCTTCTTACTTGCAGCAATCTCACCGTCAATAGTAAATTTATCATTAACAGCAGGGGCAACGGTATATGTTGTGCCGAATATTATCTTTATCCCCCTATTTGTGGAATTGGCAATGCCTGCGTCGTCTATAAACATGCCCCCGACAAAATCGCCTGTATCGGATGACCCCGATAATATTGAACTGTCAACAGTGTCAAACCCCAGGATCCCCGCTGCTGTAGATGTAGAATTCGACCACTTCAATGTAAGATTTGAAGCCCCTGTATCAGTGATTTTAAATCTTCCAGTTGTCTCGCTATAAGCCACAGTATAGGTCCCCGCCTGTGTCTGCATCGCAGTTTGTACAGCAGTTGCAAGGCCGTCAGCACTATAAGCGCCGGCCGCTATAGTAGCGGTATAATCCGTACCGCCATAATTGAAATAAATCTTGTCATTAGTGCCGCTTGTTATCGTATACTGTGAAGCGGCAGTGGCAGATAATGTTTTTGTAGTTATAGGACTACCATTAAACGTTGCGCCATCTGTGGCATATTCATATGTTGCAGTTCCCGGCGCGGCATTACTTGTTATTTTTGCGGTATATGTTTTATTGTCCGTGCCGGTATAGAAGTAGCCGGCATTATTTGTAACGGTTCCGTTATAGCTGTTTAGTGTATCAGCAGAAACGGTTTTTATCTTTTTCGTGAAAAAACCTAAATTTGTATTGTCCTGTGTTATATAAAGGGTATTGGACGAGCCCGTGGCATTGGCGCTTAAAACAAGATGATAGGGATTGGAGCCTGAGCCGTCATTGATAATTGACGCAGTCACAGCAGACCCTGATGAATTGATTGCATCTCTCAGACCCTGAAGTGTCATTGTCGTACTAACGCTTATCGAGGTTTCAGCTCCTCCGGCGCCTACTTTGAACTTAAAGGTCCCGGAAGAAGAAGATATAGCAGTCGTGTTCTGGTCAACCCATCCCTGAGACGCCTTTGAACTGGCAGAGGCAAGCTGGTTTACTTTAATGGAATGGCTTCCGGCCAGCGCAGTACTGGAGGCAGATACACTCAAAAGTCTATCTCCATCAGTGCTATTTGTAACCGACGCGCTTTTAACATTGAATTTACTGCTGCTGTTAAGGGCATCGAGTGCTAATTTAAAAGATGATAATTTAGAACTTATATCTAAAAAAGTGGCTATCTTCAACTGATAGTCCTTCTGTTTGGTCTGAATAGTCTTTATCGGGGCCCTTTCAAGATCTATCAACTGGGATATAAGCTGATCGCTATTAATGCCTGAAATTAGTCCGCTTGATGCTATACCCATTTTAAACTCCTTAAGATAAAGGTGTCAGGAATCAGGTGTCAGGGGTCAGCTTTTTACCAACCGTTACCCGTTCCTGGTTCACGTTTTTCAATGATTTCTGAAGCCCGTTAAGCATACGTCCAAGTTCTGTTGTTCTTAAAATAATTGATTTTGATTTATCTTCATTTATATATTTCAAACGCTCGGAGAGCATAATAAACGTTTCTAATTCAGAAAGTGAACCATAAGCTATTGATAAGTGATGAAGAAATTCCTTTATGTATTGCCTCCCTCGTCCTTCAGCAATATTTGCAGGAATAGAGACTGCAGCACGCTGCAACTGACTACATATTCCATAGGTTTCACTTTTGGGAAAATCTTTTGTAATATTGTAGCAATCCACAGCCAAATCCATCGATTTTTTCCATACCTCTAAATCTTTATAACTATTAATATTCATTTTATTATGGCCTTATGAATAATTATCTTTATCCTTTTTGCCGACACCTGACACCTTCTGTTGGTGACACCTGCCTTCATACATTTTTGCTGAATAATAATGCCTGTATCTTGTCGAAATGCTCTATCAGACTCAGCATCTCTTTTGGAGGAATCTGTCTGACGACCTCTTTTGTATTACTGTCAATCACCTTTACGACAAGTTCCTTGGTCGATTCATCCACAGAAAAATTGAGATACCTGTTGAAGGATTGTGTAAGTTTGTTTGCCTTTTCAACGGCTTTATACAATTTATTCCTGTCGACCTCGTTACTTTTATTGACCTGATTCTGGATTTGGGAAGTCTTAGTATTCGTTGTATTCGTTTCTTTCACGCTGGTTGTTATCGGCTTCTGAAGAACAACAGCATCTTTTGCCGCATTGGAACTGGCACTAACATCATTTATATTCATTTCCATTCACCCCATCTTAAATTAGGTGTCGGGTGTCAGGTGTTGGCTTTATTTTCCAACACCCGACACTTAGCGACACCTTCTTTAGGTTTCAGCGTCAGTTTACTGAAACCCGACTACTGACACCTGATACCTGTTTTGTGATACCTGTTTTCTAAACTACTTCAGCAACTGCAATGCTACCTGCTGTAGAGTATTTGCCTGAGCAAGCATCGCTGTACCTGCCTGGACCATTATCTGGTTCCTTGTGAACTTTGCTGTTTCATAAGCGAAGTCAGCGTCCCTGATCCGGCTTTCAGATGCAGACATATTCTCAGAAGCAGTTTCAAGGTTTGATACTGTAAACTCAATCCTGTTCTGGATAGCACCGATCTTGGACCTTAAATTATTAAGATCTCCGAGGGCTGCATCTATGGTGAGAATAGCTGCCTGTGCATTGTCCTGAGTGTCAATCTGTACGGCTGCCACATTGTATGTGGCCAGATCAACCGCTGCATTACGGGTGGTCTCAGTTGTATTTCTGATAACGTTATTCGCATCCGACACTGTGCCGGTCCGCGTACTGTCGTCATACAGGTCTTGAAGTGTACCTGTCAGACTGATAGCACTCGTGCTGGTCAATCTTACCGATGACCTGAAGATGGCCGTGCTGCCGGCAAAATAGTTCGAAGCAATACCCATGATGGTAGTACCAATGGTGCTACCTGCAGTGGTGCTGGTATTGGAAGTAATATTTATGTTCCTTCCATCGGATGCAGTCAATATCAGCTTGCCGGTGGAATCCGTAGCAGCTGTCACACCTGTTGATGAACTCTGGGCATTGATTGCTGAGACAAGCGCGCCATTACCGTCATTGGCAATGGTAGTTAATGCGCCGATATTAACGCCGTTAATTAAAATGTCACCGGAGTCAATAGTGCCTGCTGCAACAGCAGTCCCAGCCGTTATTACATTGGCCCTTGCAGTTGCGGTTACGCCGCTTGCGGACTTGACAGCATTAATGGCAACTGCCTTTGCAATAGCGCTTGATTCGCCATTGTAGATAGTAGGCGTTGATCCCATAGCTGCTACAGTCGCCCCATCTCCAATAATTGACAGCAAACTGGCTGCATTTACGCTGGCCAAAGTGCCGGTAAATGCAACTGAACCCAATGAAGCACCGGCCAATAAGTATGAGAAATATGCTTGGCTGGCACCGACTACTTGACCACTCGCAGATCCATTCATGCTTACGAGTACTTTGAGCTGTCCGCCGCCTGTCCTTTGGATAGTGTAGCCTTCGGAGCCAAGTGCTTTGGCAGTAACGTCAAGGGCTGCGAGGGATGCATTCCCGTTAATAGCGGAAATAACTGCGGCTGCCATGCTTGCCCCGCCTATAAGTGAATTAGTTACATCACCCCAAGATTGCGTAGAAAGAGCAGAAGCAGCAGTCATCGAATAAACAACTCTTACTCCAACAGTTACACTGTTAATTGTAAGATTCAAACTCATAGCTATTTCAGATACCTCACCGCTGCCCATTGAACCAAAGGCACTTAGACCCAAAGCAAATTCACTCACAGTAAGAGTCCCGATTTGGGCGCTTGAGAAGCTTACTACTGAATACTGGTCGTCAGCCGCATTTGTTGCCTGAACACCTGTACCATTGAGTTTAAATTCGCTGCCGCCGAAATTGCTGTCCACAGCAGTTGTAAGCCCGTCCGCTACGTTGCCATCAAACTGGGACCTTCCGCCGATAGCCTTACCGCGGGCATCGCCAAGGTCAAATGTTACCATCTGGGCATAGTTGGCCCCAACCTGGAAATATTTGCTTGAAAATGTACCGTCCATAAGTGCCATGGTGTTAAATTCCGTAGTGTTGGCAACCCTTGTAAACTCCGCAATCAGGTTGTTCGCTTCAGATGTCAGAGTTGTACGGTCAGTTGCCGTGTTGTCATCAGATGACGACTGGACTGCAAGTTCCCTTAACCTCTGGAGCATGTTTGTCAGGGTGTTGACTCCACCTTCAGCAGTCTGCACGAGTGATATAGCGTTGTTAGCGTTCCTGACAGCCTGATTAAGGCCTTTGACCTGTGCGCTGAATTTTGTTGCGATAGCAAGACCAGCCGCGTCGTCAGCAGCCTTATTGATCCTGAGACCTGAAGAGAGTTTTTCTAAGGATTTACCGAGTTGACTGTTACTGATGCCCATATTTCTTTGGGCGTTTAGAGAAGCGATGTTAGTGTTGACTACGAGTGCCATGATATTCCTCCGTGAAGTTTTTTGTTTGTTTCATCGGGCATCCTGCCCTTTTTAAGCGTTCAGCGTTTTAGCGTCGTGCGTTATAGCGTCTTTTTCTCACCTCCTTCTTCTGTTTTACGCATCGCTCGCAGCGCTTTCCGCTCTTATGATATGTTATCGGCTGTGCTCAACAAAACTTTACAGTTGACAAAAACTCTTTTTAATCAAAAGCCTATCCTATTCTAACATTATTCTTTATCTCTGCTTTGATATCATAATTATTGCAAAACGTGAAAACATACGATTTTTCGTTGCAGTCAAATATATTTACGCTACCCATATCAAAATCGGTCACTGCATTTCCTTTGCACAAATTTTTATTATTACTCTTTGCAGCATAGTCGAAAATACCACGCAAGGATGCTTCCATACCGTGACTAAGGTTTTTAAAAATGGTGCCGTCTATATCTTCTACCCCTATCCTCTTGTAGTGTGCAGAGATGGCTTTACTTTTTAAAATCTCTACAAACTTGTCGGCATGATCTATAGGGGCAATAAGATCCTCAATCGAGTGAAAGATATGGTATTCTGTCTCTGATCTAACCATATGATTTTCTCTAAGCAGGCTCCTTATAGCTCTGTGGCTGTCAGAAAAATAATAGGGCGATGTTTCATCATTTATTGTCCAGGGATTATTTGAAGCCGCAAAAAATGTTACGTTATGTCTTTTTGCTGTACCCCTAAACTCATACGTTTCCATAATCGAAACCATATCACCTTTCACCTTGATTCGTATCCTGTTGCCTAACTCTTTCCCAACAATATATGTCATATGAGAGCAGAGAAACCCTGAATTACTTATTATATGAGAGAATGTATTCGGCGCGAACTTTCCAAGCAGCAATGCCAAATAACCACCATAAGAACTGCCAAAGGCTATAATCCTTTTTTTATTTATAACATGCCTTTTTAGAATATCGCCCAATACTTGCAAATAGTCTATGGCTGGCAGAAAACCAAAAGATTGATATTCGTCATTTGCAATCGAAATCATTGCGCAACAAGAGGGAGCAATATAGGTTATACCCTTTTTTTCAAGCAACGAAAATAATTTATCAATATCCGGCCAATTATTAATTACGTAAGCCTCCGGAGCAATCCCATAAATTTGGCTGATCCAGTACAGGAAATTCTCATCTATGTTGTAGAAAGAGCCTGTTTCAGGCCTATTGCCTATGCCGAAATAATTAACGCCTACGGCAATGCAATTATATTTATCGGCCAAATACGGACGTAACTTGCTTTTCTGGTATTCGGAATCAGCCTTGTCTCCTATATGAGGAACACAGAAGATTAACCCTGTTTCCGAATTTATCCCGTTACGAGGGAAAGTCAAAAAGTACTCAATATCGTTCCTTTTGAAACCCAACTCTATATCGGGATGAGGAGTGACAAGAAACTTTTCTTCCATAGCTCCCTGAATGTTTGACAGCTTTTATGCCCTGCCGGTTTTTGTAATCATAATATTATAAAGCGTCACAAGTTCCTGCTGTATAACAGGATTATTCGGATTGGCCAACAACGCATCTTCATAAAGAGATATCGCTTTTTGATATTCGCTCTGCCCAACATATAAATCGCATAAAAGTTTATACAATTCAACAGCTTGTGGCGCAAGTTCAATCGCTTTTATAAAAAATAGCTCGGCGGACTCCATATTATTGTTCTGAAATGACATCATGCCGAGATCACGGTAAGGCAAAGGGTTTTTTGGATCAGCTTCAATGGCCTTTTCAAGCGCTTCCACAGCCTTTTCAGGCTCTTCCTTTGCAATATATACATGCGCCAGCCCATAATAAGCAGCAGAAAGGTGTCGGGTTTCAGGTTTCAGGTTTCGGGTATCGGGTATAGTGCTTTGCTGATCCCTGTCCTTTCCTTCCTGATCCCTGATACCTGATCCCTGACTACTTATTGCTTTTAGATACGCCTTCTCCGCACTTTCATAATCTTTGACCCTGAAATAGAAGTAGCCTGATTCGAGATCACCACCGTAGTTTTCTTCAGCTTTTTTCAAAAGACCTTCTTTTGCTTTCTTACGATCTTCCCATTCCCTTATCTTGTTATCACAAGCATCTGATAATTCCTCTATTCTTTTCGCCAACTTCTGACTTCTAATTTCTGAATTACGTCCCTTTATCCTTGACCCTTGGCTCTTGACCTTCGCCAACAGTTCCCTTGTCTCGTAAAACCTGAACTGTTTCAAATACATCTCGGCAATGGAGAGGAGCAGTTCAGGGCCTGCAGTCTGGCATTCGGAATTTGCAGCCTCTAAGTATTTTACAGCCTCGGCAATCATCCCTGCCTTTGTATATAACCTGCTGATATTCATAGCCTTTTCACCATCTGGCAAAGAACCATCCAATAATATGGCATTGACCTTCTTTTCACGTTCCAAGGCCTTTATAAGTTTATCCAACTGATTTATAAAAAGACCGATTGCCTCTATGAGTTGAGTATAATATTGTTCTCCTCTTTCCAACTGTCTTTCAAGACGCTCCCATTTATCCTCTATTCCATCTATCTCCTTTATATCCTGTCTTTGCATATAGAGCTCAAGCAAATAATGGTAAGAAGCGATAATATTGAGGATAGGGTTTTGAACCCCCTCCGTCAGTTTTTCAACCTTGTCAAGGATGTTATGGAACTCCGGGCCCTCTTTTTTCCCTTTGTCCTTCAGAAGGTTTAACCTTTTTATGTGCTTCATGATCTTCTCTGATTTTTTCTTTATATCGTTAAATATTGCCCTTCCACCGGTGAGCTGAAACATAAGACCATCAAGATTATAACTGACTTCACTTTCCGCAATGTCAGTTATAATTTGAGAGGTATCAATTGCAGGAAGATTGCAATATTCTTCAATAAAATCATCTAATCGCATGATTTGAGTACCTTCTACCGGAAGTCCGCCTTCTGTAGCATTTATTACTGTTCCCTTAAACGTTTTAAACCTATTTTCAAATGTAATTTTAAAAGAAAGCAGTGAACCTATTGTATATCTCTTTTCCCCAAAAATGTCATCTAACACCTGGGCATTAATTCGATAATCAGGGACCTCCTCATCAAGGTAGTCATGTAACAGTTTTGTAGTATCACCTGCATGATATTTTTCAGCATATGAGAAATCCTGCCCTATAAGTGCAATAACATCTGCTCCCATATATTCAGCTGCAGAAAAGGCAAAGTGCGCTACCGAACCGCCAAAGGGCGCTATAAAACCTTTGTCCTCCCACAAACTGCTGAGCCACTGAAAGACAATATTGCCCGGCACTGAATTAATGAACATGATTCCCGGATAAATATTTACCGGCTCATGGGCATACTGCGGAAAACAGATAAAGGGAACTTTCTTAAGCTCCGGCAGGTCTTTAAAGAGGGCAATAGCTTCAGGAGTTGGGTCTATGCCAGCCACAAAATCAGGGACAATACCTGCAGGTAAAAGAATTGGGAGCATAGCATCAACCGCTATAATAATTGCCTTACCTTTGGCCTTTTTAAGGAGATGAAAGTTTTTCTCAAGTGATGGGCCGCCGGACACAACAATTGCAGGTCTGCCTTTAAACAAATCCTTTAGTCTTGTTACGCCCGGTTTTCTTATAATGTGCGGGATGTTAGCCATAAAAGCGTCCATAAACTTCTTGCCGAGCGTAATAGCGGTACCGACACCAATATCCAACTGCTGCTTTGTCTCCATAAGCACTTTCATGAATCTATCATAAGCATGCTCATTTAACTTCACGGACGGATGGTGCTTGATTATCCAGTACTTGCCGTTAATAATAAGATGATAATAGCCCTGAATAGTCGGGATATTGTCAATTTCTTCGCCGAGGATTACCTTCACCTTTTCAGAATCAAACAAGTTCGAGAGATCTCTCAACTTAAGGGCGGTTTTAAAGAGTGCCGGGGTGGCCTCATAGACAAGGAGCATATGCCCTTTTTCAAATCTCTTTAACACCTCTTCTGCAAAATAGCCAAGGCCAAAGCCAAAAAGGACAGCAACACCTTCTTTCTCCATTTGACCAAGCAAATCAATAGCCTGGTTTGCGCATTTGGCGGGATCTTCAGCGCTGTGGACATAAATTTCCTCGCCGTCATCTTTTTTATATAAAATCCTCGGTTCGCCGGTTTCGGCATAAAACACCTTAATCCTGTCTTCTCCAATTTTTGTTGATTCAATCTGCTCAACAATTTCAGGATTATGTTTTTTCAAGGCCTCTATATTTTTTTCATAAAAATTCATTTTTTCTCCTCTTGGATAATATTCATTATCCTGATTAAGCAGATTTGGAAAACGATTACTCAGATTAAAATTCTAACTATGCAATCAGTTCCTGAAACCGCAGCCTAATTCTCATTTAGTAAAGCCCGATTTTCTTTATTCAGCCTTAACTGATTCAAATAACTTGTTTTATTATAACGTAAAACTCTTTAAAATCTCCAACTTAAAATTGAAAACATATATTTTTCTTTTTTCTTCTTTCAAAAGTCGCAAGTCCTATCCAATAGATATAATTTCGACGATTTTCCCCTTATTCACGACACTGTAAACAACTCTGAATATTCCGCATCCCTCCAAGCTCATCTTTCAGGGCCTTTCCAGTCTTGGCTACTCACTAAATTGTTTAAATAACTTCAGTCTATCTGGTATATTTAAAGATGAAAAAATCCTTAAGCTCTGACCCTGTCAAAAAAATAATAATTCCTCAAAAAGAAAACACATACTCGTCTTTTCCGACTTTTACGGAATATGATGATAAGATCTTTATCTTCTACCGTCAAGCCGTAAAAAATAATAAACAATGCCATGGGATTAAAGGCAAGGTAAAATGCTTTGAGATAGAGAAAGAGCTGTTTCTTAAATGCTTTGAAAACAAAAAATCAGAAACGCTGTACAACTATGGCAATGAATCCATTGTTTTTAAAGAGGGCAACGAGTTTGATGCCATTGTTTCAAGGCTTGATACCAATATCTTTTCACTTGCTACAAGAACTTATATTAAAAAAACAATGAAAACTTTCGTCTCGTTTTCTGATAGTCCTGTTTTTAAAGATCGTGTTGAAGTAAAAATCGAGGGGATAGAATGGCTTGCCTTTTACGGAAAAGCCTTAAAATGTGAACAAGGGTACGTATTTCCTGCATATGGACAGTTAGCCGGAGAAACCGTTGAGAGACCGTTGATTATTATTACCAATGATTTTTTGCATTTTGAACTCCTTTCTTCCCTGCCAAGCAATGTGGACGGCCCTATTTTGAATGAAAGTTCCATAATATATGATGGCAAAAAATATATGATACTCATGCGGGAAGAGACTTTTCCCAGGGGCATATGGTTTTCAACGTCTACTGACTTGTGCAAGTGGGATGGTTTTGAGAGATTCCTTTCTTTCGCACATGCTCCAATGGCTATCTATTTGAACAATGATATATATCTTACTTTCAGGGATTTGATCTCGGAAAAAAAGACAGGCATATCGTTAATATCAACTTCCAAACTTTACAAGACGTTAATAGACCTTTATGAAGGAAGCCCTTATGACGGCGGTTATAGCGATATCGGGATAATCAATGGAGATCTATTTATAATCTATTATATGGGGAATAAAAAAGGAGAGCCCTATATTAAATGCTGCAGGCTTTAATCAGCGCCTTTTGACCCACTATAAGTGTTTTTTAAAAATTCTAGTAGTGTAACCTTTAAGATCTGGCATTGAGTCATCAGCTACTGCTTCAGTGTGAATTTGTCTGACCCCATGTTTTTCTAAAAGGCCTTGATAATCGCGCTTCCAATTTCGCTCGCTTCCACCATGTTCATTCTCAATTGTAATAATATATTTATTGGCAATTCGAACTACATGTTCCCAGAAAGTTTCAGGTGTTGTAGGGTGCAAGTGCATCAGTACTGCCATTGAGAATACCACATCAGCATAATTATCAGGTATGGCAGGAATGATTTCCACAACATTCCCTTGCCAAAGTTTTATCTTTTGCAGCGTTGTATAATATTTTGGCAAAAGGGACAAAGCGTATTTACTTATTTCAATCCCTGAGACTTCAATATTTAAATTAGTATTTAGAAAGTAAAGATTACGGCCAATATTGCAGCCGATTTCAAGCGCAGACTCTATGTTATCACAATATTTTTGTATAATATTTTGCAAATAAGAACTTTTCCCAAAGTTTACTTCCTTTGCGTAATCCTCTGCTTTATTAAAAACATCATCGGGTTTTTCCCAATATCCAAGGACTTCCTTATTAGGTGGATAATAAACGCCCATACTAATCATAACTTTGTGTTTTAAGTCTACTTCGTTTCTAATTTGGGCATACCATTCCGGAGTCAAATTATTTCCAAGGAATAGATACATAAACCAATCTTCCACTTTAACTCTACAACCAAACTGATTATCTGATAAAAGGGTAAAATGAATAGTACCAATCTTTTTATCAATGTCAACATAAACCTTTGCTCCTGCAGGTAACTTTGCAAATTCCGACCTCAATGCTGGGCACAACTCATAAGTACCCACACTTTCCAAATCAGACCCTTTTTTAACAAACCAGAAAATATTTGCTATTGGTTTATCTTTGAGGTCTTTGAGATCACTTTTTAACTCTATTGGTTCTTTTTGCTTCATAGTAGTTCCTTTATAAACCCCGGCACCATTATATTAGTTCTGTGCATACTGCTATCGGCAATTTTTTATCAGCCGCATTTGCGTTTAAAAATGAGGAATTGAGTGCTTCTAAATCTTTCCAGTCATCTTCAATAATTTTATAATTCATTTTAATCTATTATATAAAGTCTATCTGCAAACAATCAAAACAATGTCCTCTTGTCAGTCTGTCAATGACCATCCGGATTGATCTCGGTGAAAAAGACAGGCACATCGTTAGTATCAACTTCCAACTTTTTAACCCGGAATTGTTATTAGAACATAATTTCAAATGCTGCAGGCTACAATCAGGCATAATAGCCTTTAATAAATTCCATTGTTTTTCTGGCGACGGCAACATTAGTAAAGTGCTCCTGAACGATCATTCGTCCGTTTTCAGCAATCCTTTCCCGCTCTTCAGGACGGTCCAAATAAAGCTGGATTTTATTAAGCAGGTCATCCTTGCCATAAAACAACACAATATCCTCATTTTCCATAAAATAATCGGTTATATTATATCTGTCCTTCCCATCATCATACGTTTCTACATGCTTGACAAGAGGGAATCCACCACTCGCAAGTATTTCAAAAGTCCTCTCGTGCAGAGAAGCACCCGGCTGGTCTGAGAGCGAAATCTTGCTGGCTTGATAAATACACGATAGTTCTTCTCCATACGTTGCTTGCCCCATGTGAAAGCGTCTGAACCGTTCCACCTGGGACCAGCCGCTGCCCCAAAGCTTTAAATCACTCGTAATTTTTGAATCAATTATCCACTCGATAATTTTCCGACGGTAAAACGAAAAGAATATTACGGCAAATTCGAACACTACAAGCTTCATGGTATTATCATCAAGATACAACCCTTCATCAGACAGCCTCTTGGTGAGCATTATTCTTATATCCTTAATTGAGCATACCTCGCCTTGAAAATCCATTATCATAGCCTCTTTATAAAACCCATCTATTACTTTTTCTGCTATTGCCCGGCCGCTCATCGAGCAAATTCTGTTCAGACAATTCAATTCGTTACCTACCTGATTGTTCACACTCGTAATATCACAGGCATACCGCCCATTTATTGAAACCTTTTTTTTGAACGTACTGGCATCAACACCATCAGGAGTAAGGTACATCCTGTTTTCAGGAAATCCAAGCATCTTTATCTCATCTGCACCATTTTGTGTCATAGGCAGAATAAACATATTGGCAGCATGACCGATATACTCAGACAGCGTAGCAATATCACGGTATCTCAGTATCCACATTAAAGACTTGCTTGTTTCATTTTTTCCGCACACATGTTCAGATGCATAGTTAATATAAAAAACCATGTCAGGCTTAAATATATTTAGCTGCTCTAAAATGTATCCTGTGTGCAAACTTACGTAAGCCTTACTGTCATCAATCAAAAATCTTGAATTGTATCCAAGATCCATAAATGCATTGAACCAGTTTTTAGTAATATATTGGTTGATTGTCGTGTTCTTGCTTGTTATGAACAATATCTTTATGTCCGCAGGTTGCATTGTAAATAATTTTCTATAATAATTAAAGTCATGGCATCTGTAATACTTATTCATTATCTCAAGCGTTAAGCCTGTCTGCTGTCGAATATTATTGTTTATTTTGTCCATTATCGCATGGTAATCATTATGTATGGATAAATCAATAAACATTGAAGGGCGCCTGGTCTCTAACTTTGAAAAAAACTTGCTGAGTAGCGTCTTATCCCTGCCTACAAAAAAAATAATCTTATTAGCCTCAATATATTTTCTAAAATCCGACAGATCATTAAATAACAGCATGGCATAAAAATTCCCCGGGTTATCAAAAACAAGATATACAACTCCTATCTCAAGAAACTTCTTAAGCACCTCGATATTGGTAAAATCCACCACAAAAAATATCTGATCAGTCGCCTTGCTCATGGAAAGGTTTGCTGTTGTATTCAGGCAATATGCCTTTGTGAAGGCATTTCTTTTGATATCATCAAAACCGCATCCGAGGTTCGTAAACAGGACGTGGTTATCCTTGAGAAGTTTAATGTTCCTGTCAAAAACCTCACGGCAAGCAGGTTCATTATGATGTATATAATATTCGAATACGATCTTCGAAAGTTCTTCATCATTTAAATTCATGGAGTTACTGGGTTTGACGATATAATCTATAGCACCTTGAATATTTCTTTTCTCTAAAAGATGCTTTATAGCCTTCTCTTGTGTTTTTTTATCCTGCAATGGGTTGGCCATCTTACCCTCCACTTAATTCCGTCAGAATCCTCAAGAGCCCAATCTGCTGGCCGTGCTTATCCAGAACAGCTTTAATATCATGGTGGTTGTTGTCTTTACATACCTGCTCAAGTCTATCAGCCAATTCCGAATTTAAAAGCTTAACATGAGCACATGAACTCACCGCATGACCTCCAAATACATGTACGAGGCGAATTCCGAAAACTTTTGGCCAAGTGAAAAAAGACTTCTGTGTATTTCCATTGATAAGGGTGTTAAAACTGATGTAGGCAGGGGTTTCAGATAAAACGGCTGCTCATATGATACTTTTAACCAAGCTGTTTTAATATGCTCCTTCAGCAATTGTGGAGTATAAACCCTGTAATGTCCATACTGAATATCTGTTTCTGCAAGCTCCTCTATACCGGAAATAAGTCCCATTGACACGCCAAGCCACCGATGAAAAGAGTTAGCAAGCGGGACCGATATATGCATAACTCCAGACTGTTTAAGACTTTTCGCAAGATGTTTCAAAACTATAATCGGATCCTTCAAATGTTCCAATATGTTCTGAAGAATTATATGATCGAAGTTTTCAGCAGGAAGGGTTGCCTCCTCAACTGATGAGCAAATAAACTGGACATGACCAAGTTTTATTTCCTCAAGTCTATCAAGAACAAGGTCGCAATTTTTGCGGTCCATATCAACACAAATTACTTCCTTGAAATTTCGTGCCAGCATCAGGGTAATATCACCTGATCCAACTCCGATTTCCAGTATACGCGGCTGTGTTCCTTGCGAAAGATACTGCAACCTTTCCTGCAATAGTTCAACGCGCAGCGCAACCTCCGGTATCCCCTGTATCTGCGAATAATCGAAACTATTTTGTTTACATGTCTTCATCAAACATCCTGACAATGCAACGTCCCCCCTTACCCGACAGATGAGCATCAATGCCATCGTTAATCCGGCTAAGGGGAATAATAGTCTGGATCAATTCTTTGAGTTTCAGATGTCCTCTATGATAGAGGGCAAGATAACGAGGGATGTCAATATCAGGCACCGTGCCTCCCCCATATGACCCGATAAGAGTCCTTCTACGGTGTATAGCAAGGGGATCAACGGCAATAGTCGAGTTTGCCGGCGGGACACTTATAACAGATACGGTTCCAGGAATTGCACCTGCCTTCACCGCCATTTCAATTACTTGAGGGGCATTTACGGTAATTATTACTGAATTTACGCCTTTTCCTCCGGTAATCAACCCTATTTTCTCCAAGACATTTTCGGAATCCGGATTGATTGTATGGCTGGCGCCAAACTTCAAGGCCATATCCAGACTTTTTGCGTTTCTATCTATTGCTATAATCGGGTGACCATGAACAAGTACAGCCCCCTGGACAGCACTCAAGCCCACACCGCCACAACCGAATATGGCGATCGAATCGCCCGGACACAGTTTGGCATCGTGTAAAACAGTCCCAATCCCGGTTGTAACAGCACAACCCAGCAGACAGGCAATTGCCATATCCGTTCCCCTCGGAATAGGTGTCAGTCGGTTCTCCGATATTACCCCATACTCGTTAAAAGTCGTAATCCATCCGGCATTGATGCGCTTCTCATTGCATGTGTAAAAGGGAGTTTCCGCATCTATTCCACTCCCCTTAAGCCAGTGCAGTACGACGCAATCGCCAGGTTTCACTTTTTTTACTCCGGGACCGATATCGACAACCACACCGCTACCTTCGTGACCCAACATGTGAGGCAAAAAAGGGTCGGGGCCACCAGTTCCCTTTATTTCTTCGATTTGTTTCCCACAAATGCCGCTATAATAAATCCGGACAAGCACCTGTCCGACACCAAGAGGCCCGGAAAACATAACATCATCTATTATCAACGGTTTATTGTTTTGTTCAAGGAAGGCCGCTTTAAATAAAAGGGGATAAGTAATCTCAATAATTTCCATATCGCTCACATAGTCCCCCCGTCAACGGTAATAAGCGACGCTGTAGCGAACGTAGACCATTTAGAGGCCATAAACAACGCAAACGACGATATTTCTTCAGGCGTTCCCAAACGGCCTATTGCCTGGTGATGCCCAAGAAAGTCCTGTTCTTTGGCAAGATTAGTCTTACGTACATTATCCCAATGGCCACCTTCAGCAAAAAAAGCACCCGGCAAAAGGGCCGAAACCACGACACCAGTAGGAGCAACAGCGCGACCGAGTACTTTTGTATAAGCATTTAAGTATGCCTTTGCCGCGGCATAGGGTCCAGAGCCCATCAACATAATACCGGCTATAGAAGAAATATGTATTATTCTGCCCCATTGTTCAGCCTGCATATATGGAATAACAATATCATTTATCTCTATGGCTATCCCCACATTATATTTCCAAACGCGGTACCATTCCTCCATCGGAGAGAGCGGGTTCCTGACTTGTAATGTACCGCCAACATTATGAATTACAATATCAAATGGTCCGTCCTTAGCTGTCAATTCATTAACAGCAGCAGTAGGCGCTCCTTCAAGCATAAGGTCAACAGCATAAAACGCATGTCCTTTTTGATGACCTTCCATTTGGTCCACCAAATTTTGCAGTTTCTCAGCATTTCTGGCTATTACAGCAACCTTACACCCTTCTTCTGCAAAATCAAGCGCAATCCTCCGGCCCAATCCCTGACTTGCCCCGGTTACCAAAACTCTCTTACCGTCTATTCCCAAGTCCATCACTCCCCCCACCCTGTCAAAATATAGGTCTTACAATATGATAGATAAATCAAAACGCTAATATAACCTCGAGCTATAAGCATTTTCTTACGGCATCGATAATACTATTAAAATCTGGATAAAATGCATTTTCCAGTACAGGACTGCATGGGACAGGCACATCCGGGAAATTAACTCTTTTCACAGGAGCTTTCAAATACTCAACAACCGACTCGGACACCCTGCAAGCTATCTCTGCGCCTATACCGCCGGTCCTGCATGCAACATCTGCAATAACAAGCCTTCCGGTTTTTTTTACTGATTCAAAAATCAAATCTTCATCTATAGGTTTTAGAGTCCTCGGGTCGATTATCTCGATATCGATACCTTCAGACTCTAATGCTTTTGCAGCTTTCATAGTTTCGTATACCATCTGCGAAATGGCTACAACTGTAACATCCCTACCTTCCCGTCTGATAACTCCCTTCCCGATAGGTACAGCATAAATATCCTCAGGTACATACCCGACATAATCATATATCCATCTGTGCTCAATAAAAAGAATTGTATTCCCATCATTAACTGCGGACATGAGAAGTCCTTTTGCATCATAAGGCGTACTCGGCATTACAACTTTTAGTCCCGGAATATGGGTGAAAAGCGCATGCAGGGCCTGGGAATGCTGGGCCGCCGAACCCCATCCACGTCCTATGATACTCCTGATTACAAGCGGCACATTTACGCGCCCTCCACTCATATAAAACCACTTTGCCGCGTGATTGATAATTTGATCCATACATATCGGAAGGAAATCCATTCTCATGTGAACAAATATAGGCATCATTCCGGCAATTGCCGACCCTATGGCCACACCCGTCAACCCGTTTTCAGCGATAGGTATATCCAATATCCTTCTTTTACCATATTTCTGAACCAAGCCGCTTGTAGTACCAAAAACTCCCCCGGGATCATCCACGCCTTCACCCATTATAAAAACATTGCTGTTGCTTTCAAGCAATTGATCCTGGGCCTCTCTTATAGCATCTCTAAATGAAATGCCCCTTAGCCCCTTTTCATCAAGGGCATCTTCATACTCCGTCTTATCTATATAAACTTTTGTCCAGGGCATATCTATTTTCTCATATAATAAACATCATCAAAAAGCTCCTTTTCTTCCGGGAAAGGGCTTTCGCGAGCAAAGCGCAAAGCAGATTCCAATTCACTATCTATTTTATCAATCATTTCCTGATATCCCTCTGTCGTAATAACACCTTTTCTTATCAGATAATCCTTATAACTGTTCACCGGACACTTAGCCGTCCACTCCTGGAGTTCCTGCAAAGGACGACACCCCTTTTCATAATCGCAATCAGGTCCGACATGGCCTTTCCAACGGTAAGTTCTGCATTCAATAAGGACCGGGCCTTCGCCTTTTCTGGACCCAAGGATTGCTTCTTGTGCGGCCTTATAGACTTCAAGCACTTCGTTGCCGTTCACTTGAATGCCTTTAATACCATACCCTTCAGCCCTTTTAGCTATATTGGAATGCGGTTGTCGTGCAGATATATGCGAACTTGTTGCATAAAAGTTATTTTCGCAAATAAAAATTACAGGTAATTTTTTTAAAGATGCAAAGTTAAGACTCTCATGAAAGGTCCCTTCATCTACGGCTCCGTCACCAAAAAAAGCCACGCTTACTCTGCCATCGCCCCTCATAACTGACGCCAACGCAGTCCCAACTGCCAAAGGAATACAGCCCCCAACTATAGCTGATGTACCAAATATGCCACATTCAGGAGCGACTGGATGCATTGATCCACCTTTACCCTTACAACAACCCGCTTTCTTTCCATAAAACTCTGCTAAGAGCATTTTGGGATCAATTCCTTTTGCAAGACAATGCCCATGATTCCTGTGATTTGAAAACATATAATCTTCTTTTTTAAGATTAATGCAAACACCGGCAGCAATAGCCTCCTGGCCAATACATAAATGCACAGGTGTTTTCATGTCCTGTTCAGGATATACTTCAACCACCTTCTCCTCAAACCTTCGAATTAACAATATCTTACGGCAGAGCTCAAGAAGCATATCATTTTGAATATCCTGGAAACAATTTCCATTCATTATTTTTGAATTGCCTCCCCAAAGCCTAACATAGCCTTTACAGTCCCAACTATCTCATCCAAACTTATAGCATCCATACAATTAAAACCGGTTATACACCTTTCCCCGTAACAAGGCATATGGACACAGCCCGTTGCTGCGCAAATAGTTTTACCGTCTCCATAAAAATATACCTCTCGCGGATCAGTAGGACCAAAAAGACCCACTGCTTTTTTCTTGAAAGCATATGCCAGATGCAACCCAAGACTATCGCTTGATATAATTAGCCTACAAGAATTTATCCAGTCCATATATTCATACAGGTTCTTTAATCCCTGCTGCCAAGAAACCGTATACCCCAAATCTAACAATATTTTTTCCAGATCTTTCCATTTTTCCTGAGACATTGCCTTATGCGGCCACTTAGCCCCTACTTTATAGTTAAGCCCTATATCATATATTTCTTTTGTTTTAGGTTTATACCCTATTATATATTCCTGCTCCTTCCAGGTTACACCTAACATTTCAATTAAAACCTGCTGCCACACCCCTGTAGGTTTATTAGTTTTAATTTTTTCCTCTATATAATTAATAAAGTCCAGCCCATTCTCATAAGCATGATATGTCCCATCAATGCTTTCAAATCTGAAACCATACTTTACCCATGCGTCAATCATATCAGCCAAGGCACAGACCCCAGGTATTTTTTCAAAATTTATGAGCACATCAAATTTTTCCTTCATTAATTGAAAAGGTACAAAAGAGTCCCAGACAAGAATTCTATCGATCAGCATATTGTTAATCAACAAGGGTTCAGCATGAACATCCACCAGCCATGTAATATGAGATTCCGAATATTTTTCTTTCAAAGCCCATAAGATTGGTGTTGTTCTCAACACATCACCCAAGCTTGGAACTCTTCCTATCTCCAGGTCAAGAGTCTCTGAATAACCCAGCTTTATGATCAGTACTTTCATTTTCATTTTACCCTCAAATAAAATTCATATGTTCAGGTTTATTTTCAAGCATTTCAAGAAATTCATTTATCCTCGCCATCCTGCAATTAAGTCTGCACTCATCAGCTATGAGAAGTGTTTTTTCTCCATAATCTATCGATGTCCGCCTTTTGTCACCTGAAAATATTTGTTTCATGTCACTTTCATAAATATTTCCTGCCTTAAACCTCTCATCTCCTATAAAAACACTGCATGTGTAAAAATCACCCCTTGAGGAGATATACCCCCAAAAAGGCAAGGCACGACAATGCTGATACATCTTGTTCCCGTCCATATATTTTCTTATAGCTTTCCGCCTGAAAATTATATTCATATTCGACGAATTCCTGTATTTATCAACAAATTCATTTATATGCTTAATTATGCCATCAGTATAAAGCGCATCCATTTTTTTAATCATTTGGGGATGCAGGGAATAGGACTTCAGAGTAAAATAATCAACTCCTATCCCTGAAAATAAAGTCATCGCATTTTCTATATCGCTTATATTTTCATCTATAATAAGGAATTGCACCCCTATTGTGACATTAAGATTCATTTTGTGCTTTACCTTAACTGCTTCTTCTATACTTTTGACCGTTTTAGGGAATAAATTAGTGGATACATTATGGACTTTGGCATGCACATCGGGGGTCCCTGCATCAACACTAAAACGAATCCATGTAAGAAAAGGCAGAATCTCCTCCCATATCTCATAATTACCCAATGTTCCATTAGTGGTAAGGGAAATATCAATACCGCCTTCCTTACCAACTCTAACAAACTTGGGCAAATCCTTGTGCAAAAGAGGCTCACCTTCGCCGGCAAACATTATACTTCTCACACCCAACTTGCCCATTTCCTCAAGCCTTTTGCAGAAATAATCTGACTTCAACTCAAATTTTTCGATTCTTGCGAAATCAATGCCGCAGAAAATACAATTATGATTACAAAATGAAACTGGGCTTACCTCTATATATATAGGAGGGACTACTCTGATTTTCTGCCATTCCAGAACTCTGTCAAGATGCCATAACAATTTATGACTATCGATACGATATTTATCCATTATGTCCTTATTTAGAACTCTCTTACTTTTTTGCCTTCTCAACCTCTTTAATATTCCTAATCTCAACGCTCGTATGCCCGAATATCTGGAACCTGTTGGTCTTGACCTTGACATCACATGGGTTGCAAACACCATAAACATTACATGGCCTGAACTCCTCTATTTTGTCTTCCGTAAAGTCTTCATCCAATATGTGAGCAAAGGGTTCTCTTCCCTCATAGAGATCTGAGTGACACTTGTATACATAACCTGCTGGGTCTACAAGAAGTTCGGTAGTTCTGCATTCACAGCTCTTCACCTCATCCCCACAGACAGAGCCTTCATACTTGAAAGTCCCGTACATCTTGCCGCCCCATTCTCCAAGGAACTCTTTCGTCCTGAAATCTATACCCAATTTCAAACATTTTTCCTGGGTCTCAAGTATATGCTTTCTTATCTCCTCATCCGGGTGCATAATTCCATACAGGCCGATCCTGAAGCCTGCTGCTTGAAGCTTGAATGTCTTATCAATAAGGTCCTCAATCCTGTTCTGCCCGGGATGATAACTTACCCTAATTGAAGCATAAGGTGCCTCCCTGGTAAATCTCCAAGCAGGCACGTTTTTGATAAATGCGTCCACATTAAACATCATGTTTGTCATCAAATCCATTTTAATTTCCTGTCTCACCTCGTTGACAATCCGAAAAAAAAACTTATGAAGAGTCGGTTCCCCTCCCTGAAGTGTAAGTGGCAGATCATCTCTTAATACAAGACGGTTCGCCGCATTTATCCATTCATCGGCTTCCATGTGCTTTCTGCCGGTCCTATCATATCTTGATCCGCCATCGTGCAGGTTTATACAGTATGGACACCGCAGATTACAGTTCAAGGTCATGAAAAATGCAACATAGTTATGACGATCTCCAAGCCTTATACAGGAATCGTTTTTGTCATGCATCTAATGAACTCCTTTTTCTGTGGTTCCACATATCTTATTTATGATAGAACATGGAAAAATCCTTTTAAAAACTCTCTCGCCATCAAAAAAAGACTATTGTTTCATTAATCATTTGTAAATTCCCAGCTCAATGGCATTCCTTTTTTTATATCTGTCCTTGCCCTTTTACCCAGAACGTCTTTGAGGTGTTTGGGATGAAGGCCAAAGCCCGGCCTGATAGACCTCACGTTATCCTCAGTGAAAGTATCCCCTGCTTTCATGTCCTTTACTATGAATAACGAACGTGAGAATTCCCTGCTTTTTTTTGTCTTTTCTGTCAGTTCATAAGTTACCTTACCCAAGGAATCCTCAACCTCTCTGACCGTTTTTACCATAGCGTTAAACTCAGAGGAATCGAGGGAAAAAGCTGCATCAGGCCCGCCGAGTTTTCTGTCGAGGATAAAATGTTTTTCTACTATACTTGCTCCGAGTGCAACCGCAGCAGCCGGAACTGCGATACTCGCAGTATGGTCCGACAAGCCGACGACCGTCTTGAATCTATCTCTTAGATCGGGAATAGTATTAAGGTTGATCTCTTTCAGCGGAGCGGGATAAGCAGATGTGCATTTCAAAAGTGCTATCTCATTATTTCCCATTTTCTTGCAGGCATTCACAGCCTCTTCGATATCATCCAAAGTAGCTATCCCGGTTGATATTATAACGGGCTTTCCTTTTGAGGCCACATACTCTATCAGCGGTATATCTGTTATTTCAAAAGAAGCGACCTTGAATGCCGGCACGTTTATCCCTTCAAGGAAATCCACAGAAGTCTTATCAAACGGAGACGAAAAACATATAAGCCCCAAGTCTTCGGCAATTTTTTTTAATTTTGGCTGCCATTCCCAGGGAGTATATGCCTCTTTATACAACTGATAAAGGGTTTTACCGTCCCATAATGTCCCCTGTTTTATCTGGAAATATTCATTGTTGCAATCTATTGTTATGGTATCCGGCGTGTAAGTTTGCAACTTTACGGCATCAGCTCCGGTCTCTTTGATGGCCTTTATGGATTCTACCGCAATATTAAAGTCCTGATTATGATTAGCTGACAACTCCGCTATTATAAAAACAGGACTGCCGTCACCTATTTTCCTATTATCTATTTTAATTTCCATTATTTATTAGATGATATTCAAATGCATCTTGATTGTTTATGATAACTTTTTTCATAAACTTAAAACCTGCTTTTTCAAAGAAATTAAGAGAACTGGTATTCTGCTCTTTTACATATGCCTTGACCACTTTAATAAATGGAGACTCAAGCCTCAAGCGGCTTAGGGCCTCGTTTATGATGCTGCATCCAATACCTAACCCCCTGTAACTCTTAGCAATACTTATGCTGATAACAGCTTCATCTTCTGACATCTCAAACCTTACCTGGCCAACCAAATTATTGTTCTCTTCTGCAATCAGAAAAAGAACATTTTTATCCTGAAGTTTACCTGCAAGCCATTTTTTGTGGTCTTCAAATTCTATCTTCTCAGGGTTGAATGAATTGCCCCGGACTTCAAGGTCATTGGACAGTTCAAAAAGAGTATATGCATCGTCCATTCGGGCTTTCCTCAAAACAAGGCTTGTTTCGATGTGATGTCTCATTACTTTTTTAATAGTCCTTTCTGCCCCTTTTCCATCAACCAATGTCCTGCCTGCCTTACACATATGGTCTCTTACATGCCTGTCTTTTAACAAATTCATACCAGCGCTTATGTTCTCCAATGTCCCGTCGTCTTCCCACCAGGCGGCATATTTGATAAATCCGGCCTTATCCCAGC
>Ga0209211_10003325_pt1 | contig 26388 bp, 23 predicted proteins | sample RifGroA2_FD_183992 | JGI IMG/M metagenome (GOLD analysis project Ga0209211, IMG submission 183992) | Groundwater microbial communities from Rifle, Colorado, USA - Groundwater A2 (SPAdes) (version 2) | ecosystem: Environmental > Aquatic > Deep subsurface > Groundwater | place: Rifle, Colorado...
CGAATGGATCCGCCGACAGGCGGAGTAGTGAGGAATCTCACCTCGCATAAAAAAATCAAAGAGTTTATGTGCATTATGCCGGATACTCATTAAAATTTAAAATGCGTTGACCCTAGGATATTGGCATATTAACTATGCTCTGGCAAATTATTCAGATATATCATATCCGGTTGATAAGGTATTTTCACTTACAGATTCCTTATTCAAATCTGAATTGGAATTCTTAAATTATTATAAAAGCACTAACACTTTACCTAATTGGTTTTACGAAACCATGAAAGCAGATATTGAATACCAAAAGGTTTTCATACGACCATATTTAATTAGTTATCGCAAATTCTTTTTTAAAGAAAATTTAATCAATCCGGAAGCATATTACATTTTTGATCAGATTCGCTTATATAATCCAAATGCAAAATTTTCCGATTATTATTACCAGTGTATTGATACTTACCTTTGGAAAAACTATCAACAGGATCTGGAAGGCAAACAGGGGATAGACAGAGGACTTCCTTTATTTGAAAGATCTATCCCTGCAGCAAAGGAAATTCTAAAAGGAGAGATACTTGAATATTACTTAGCCTATAAGACTTCAGAATTATATGCAGCAAGCAGAAATATCAATGAATTTGAAAGAGTTGATTCACTTTATAATTACTTACAGACTCAATTTACAGATAATGAGATAATTGGAATAATAAATGATCTAAGAAACTATAAGGCTAATTACTTTGCATCAATTACAAAAAATCCCTTCACATTTACAAAAATCATTCCTGCTGACAAATAAATACCTAAGCATAAAAAGGATAGAATAATTAATGCAATAATTTGATAATCAACAATATTATTTTATAAAGGAGTTATGTGCCATAACAAATCATAGACAATCAACTAAAACTTAATGTTATGATTAAAACAAATCGTTTCAGTGATTCTAATCTCATGTGGATTATTTGTTAGCTGTCAAAAAACTGATCAACTAGTCTATTAGTTATATGTTTCTATTTAATTCACTCAGGTTCTACTGAATTATTTAAACTTAATAAAATGAAGAACTTCAAAATTTTTTTAAAAGTCGTGCTGATAATTATCCTTGTTAATTGCTTATCAATGAGGGTAATCGGACAAACCGGAGTGAACCTGAAAGATTTACTGACTCCTCAAAATCAAACATCACAGGATTCAGTCTACATGCGTGCAGATGAATTTCCTGAATTTCCCGGCGGTATACCTGCGATGAGAGAATTCTATCAAAAAAATATTAAGTATCCGGAGGAATGCATGGAGAGTGGAACAGAAGGCAAACTTGCAATCCTCATTATTATCGAAAAAGATGGTTCAGTTACTGTTCAGAAGGTACTTAAAAGTGCACATCCGCTTCTGGTTAATGAACTGATCAGGGTAATTAAAATATGTCCGAAATACAAACCGGCAAAAATCAATGGCAATCCTGTCAGGTTTAATATGGTAATTCCCTATGAATTTAAATTGTAGAATTAGTAGGGATGCATTAACTTTTAAATAATTTGCATAAAGTATTCATAATAAAATTAATATAAGTGTTCTTTGATTTTTTAATTTGAATTTATGTTTTAACCCCGGAGGGGTTTAATTTGAATAACCGTGGGTGCAACCCACGGTTAAGACTGGATATCACCCTGGCAACCCCGGAGGGGTTGAATAAAGAACTCATTATAGAAGTCTGATATTCAGCCCCCCGCATGACGGGGCAGGCTCTTCAGGGCTGAGACATTCAGTTTGTCGTTGTCCGTGGGTTTTCACCCACGGTTATTCAAATTATGCCACTTCGCGGCACGATTCATATTTAAGACTTAACACATCAGTAGTATTGTAGAATTTTGAAACCACCTGTCAGATGAAAAAAATTCTCTTCTATGTTTTGCTTCTGGTAATGATCCTGTCGGGCTGTTCAAAAAACAAATCAAAGACCCCGGAAATTATCTATAATGATTCTGCCTTTATTAAGATTATCGTAAAGGAAGTTTCAGATACTCTTGAAATTCAGACAAATTTTTGCTCAATTTTTCCATTCCGAAGCTGTTATTATAAAACGAAAGTAATTACGGAACCGGGTGTCTATTTTATAAGTTATAAAATGACAAAACCTGAGTTGGTACACTTCAAAATCGATAAGAAATTTGATGCATTGTTACAACCGGCTGACACTTTTGTTATTGAAACAGGGATCAGAAAGGACGATTCGGGACAGCCAAAAACTTTTTTCATGATCAATGATATCTTTTATGATTATTATCAGACAAAATTCAACCAATTCGGTTATTATACTTTTACGGATGAAAACATCCCAGCCTCTGATTATCTGATGAAATCTGAAATAACCAGGCAGGAATATGATAAAGCAGCCAGCCTTCTGGATAAGGGTGTGGCTGACAATATTGAATTTCTGGATGAAAATAAAACTAAACTCCCTGACTGGTTCTACGGTCTTGAGAAATCAAATATCATTTACAGTGCAGCATATATGAAGATAATGTTGGCTTACAGGATGAATTTTGATTTCCATAATATCAAACTCGATCTGAATATTAAATTTGATAATCCTGAGGCCAGATTGTCAAGCATTTATTATTACACAATCTCTCAATATCTCTTCTATCATTATTGCATGACAGACAGCCGGCAGGAAGGTATCAACAGAGGGATATATCTCCTGACAAAAACTGAGAGAGCAGCAGATTCCTTGCTGAGCAGAGAACTTTATAACTATTATATTACATGCTCAATAAGTGACCTTTATGTCATTTTCTGTCACAGTAAAGCAGATATTCTCAGAACAGATTCTTTAATTAAGAGTAGTGATTACCGGTTATCGGATGATCAGATCAGGTTTATCAATGATGAAAAGGAATCAGCAATTAAAACAGGGAACATTAAGTTCAGTCTCAATTCAGGAGACAAGGCAACAGGGTTTTATCTTAAAGATGAGAAAGACTCACTTCACAGACTCAGTGATTACAGAGGGAAAAATATCTATCTCCATTTCTGGGCAACCTGGTGTCAGCCATGTATTAAAGAGATCCCGGCAATAAATGAACTCTATGCAAAAACTTCCACAAAACAACTTGTAATCATAAATATATGTCTTGATGATAATCGTGATAAATGGAAAGAGATAATCAAAAGAGAGAATATGAAAGGCATAAACCTGATATGTAAAGGTAACTGGGAAAAATCTCTGAAAGAGAAATACTTCATTGAGGAATTGCCGCATTACACTTTAGTCGACACGGCAGGATTAATTATTAAAAATAATACTGACAGGCCAGGTAATGTCATCACAGAAATTTCACAACTGCTTGATAATAAATAACAGACCTATATAAAACTTAAAATTTATGGTTATGAAACATAATCAAGTCTGCCCTGTTGTTTATAAAATTATCATGTTGCTCTGTCTGGCAATATCCATTGAAGGATAAGTACCTGCTAACTTAATTGAACAGAACTCTTATGGTGCTTTATGTAATCTTGGACGACAGGTAACTGTTATAAAAAACAAATATGCGGTTGAGTTTATTGCACCAATAGGATGGCAGAGAGATAACTCTCTTCTGAGAAGCACAGGGGCAAGTATTATTTATCCAGTTGTTGATAGCCTAAACCGGCTAACCAATATTTATATCCAGACATATCCAGATTCAATCTCTTATAATGATCCTGAATCATTTATCCGGAATGAAAAGTCAAAGCATACAGAAAATGAAAAAAATCTGATATGGGAACTTCAGGCGAATCCTTTTTACAAAACGGTATCAAACTGGAAATTATTCCTGATCAAAGATTCTGAGAATAATAAAAAAGGAGTTAAAAGCATATATTTTATCCACGGATTACACAATGACTTTTGTGTTTAAAACAGCTGACAATGAAGAGTATAATAAATATGTTGACGCTTTTATCACTTTATTATATTCAATCAGGTGTTCTGGATTATCAAGATGAAAATAGATCTGATTTCCGGAACATTAAATGATGTGTATGCAGAGGATATAACCAAAAGCTATCAGGTACATTCGGTTCCTGTGTTTTATATCCTTGATAAAAATAGAGCGATTAGAAAAGTTATTAGAGGCTATGCAGTAGAAACAACAGATAAAGAGATCAGAGATGCAATAAATGAATTGATCTAAAATTTTCAATAACTTCACTAACCATATTAATCCAGACAAAATGAAAGGTTTTCTATGCTATAAGGTTAAATGACTTAGAAAAAAACTCATTAGTGTCCATTTAAATATAATTGATTTTCAACTGTATACAATTTAGCTCTTTGACATCTTGCTTATCTTGGTTTGTAAGTGGCTATATTAGAGGCGTTTTGATTATAATAAGTACATTCAATATTTGGAAAATTTTGTAGTCTGTTTCACTTACTATTGGCTTTAGCCAACGGATCAAGAAATACCAGAAAAGCGGGCTTTAGCCCACAAATGAAGGAGTAAAGTCCCTATGGATGAGGTTTATATAGGGGATGTTGAAAAAGTATGAAATCCACCAACCGCAAAGGACGCTAAGACATTACGCAAACGCAAAGATCTAGTAAACAATAATATAACTTAGCGCCCTCTGCGAAAACTTTGCGGTTAAAATCGACTTTTTGAACACCCACTAATTGACTATTATTTTATCCTGATCAGAATCTTAGAAATATTCAAATTTAAAACGTCACGCTCTGAAAAAACTTTATAACCTCGATTTAATCATGATTTCAATGAACAATGTTTAATTTATAGTGGACACTAATGAAAAAAACTAATTAACCAATTCTATTATGAAAAAAGTATTTTTTACATTTCTATTAGCCGGATTTAATGTAGTTGCTTTTAACCAGGTTATTGAAGGAACTGTATTTGAAATAGGAACTGATAGTGTAATTTCATCTGCTACAATCTATTTTGACGGAGCATTTGTCGGGACTCTCGCAGATAAAAATGGAAATTTCAGGCTCGACATTACAAAATATGCTTCAATGCCATTAACTGTAAGTTCTATTGGATACTATTCTGTAACACTCACTAATTACAGAACCGATAAACCTCTGAAAATCTATCTGACGCCAAAGATGTATGAGATGAACGAGGTAGTCATTTCTTCAAAACCTCTTTTCAGGGAAAGAAAGGCATATTTAAAACTGTTTAAAGATGAGTTTCTTGGAACAACATACAATGCACAAAATTGCGAGATTATTAATGAAAATGACATTTCTTTTAACTATGACTCTTGTCAGGATACCCTGAGAGCATTTGCAACAAATCCGCTTATAATAAACAACAGGGCATTAGGATATAAGATCACCTATTATCTTGATAAATTTGAGTATTACAGGCGAAGCAGATCCTTCATGTTTGTCGGGAATTTAATTTTCAACGAAGATCTGATAAGTAACAAAACAGATAAGAATTTATCTGCTCTGTTGTATGAGAAACGAAGATATAGTACATATCTTGGATCACGAATGCACTTTTTCAGGGCACTTTGGAAAGATGGCATGACAGAAGCAGGCTTTTCAATTAGAAATTCAGATGATGGCTATCTAAGCTATACAGACATTGTAAGACAAGAAGATATCCGTCGACCTGATTCTCCTGATAGAGATATAAAACATATTATCTACTCTGGAGATTTGAAAATATATTACAATGGAGAGCTATCCACAATGATATTTCTTAAACCCAGAGTTTATTTTAATAAAGATGGGAAATACGATAATATGGTTATTACCTGGGAAGGAGAAATGATAAAAAAACGTATTGGGGACATGCTTCCTGATGTTTATAATGAATCATATAATAGCAACCGTTAGCACCTGCAAAAGCCGGATACCTTGACCAAATCTGGCCGGTTAAATTACAATTTTCATAAATATTTTACCAACTAGCACTTAATTCCGGCAATGGGTGGTCAATTTACTCCGGCGAAAAGCGGTAGATTAACTGGCGTATGCACTTTATTCATGATTATTGGTTTTTATGAGATTAAAGTATTTAATAACCCGATAGCCTTATTAATTACAATTGAGGGTGCCTTAACTATAAATTCAGCCTCTCGTTTTCTCCAATCAAGACTTTTAACCTGGTCAGCCAATATTACACCGCTTATTTTACTACCTCCTACTTTTACTTCAAAAGGATAACCTTTCTCCTGGTTCGTGATAGGACAAAAAATTGCAAGCCCGACTTTTTGGTTATATGCTTTTGGAGACAACGTTAAAGCTGGCCTTTTCCCTGCTTGTTCATGACCTGATTGGGGGTTAAATTGAAGCCAAACAATATCACCCCGGTCTGGAACATATATTACCATATTTCACCTCCGGTTTGATCACCTGTTGATATTTCGGAATGAATATTTTCAATCGTAATATTTTTTAAAAGCTCTTTTAAGGAATATTCATTTTTTCCCGGGCTTAAAACTATATTTCCATTTTCAACCATTATGTCAATGTTGCTTCCCTCAGTTACCCTAACATCTTTAGTGATATTTTTAGGAATTCTGATAGCAAGGCTATTCCCCCATTTTTGAATTGTTGCTTTCATATTATAAGTTTATACATTGTATATACAAAAGTATAAAGAATTATTTATATTACATGCAATGTGTAATATAATTTTATAATTATTTTATGATTTTCTTTTCTTGAAACCCTTAATCTCTACACCCTCTTTTCTGAGATACTGGTAAATTATTGATCTGCTTATATTTTGCGTTTAATATTGAGAAAAGTGCGAGTGTGAGAGCGAGTCAATCATTATTTGCCGGCAACATCCCTGACCATATTCATCAACTGGGCACGGCTCTTTACATTAGTTTTAATATAGATCCTGTGAGTGTGGTCTTTAACAGTCTGAAGGCTAATGAATAATTTCTCTGATATTTCTTTGTTACTCAATCCATTGCATATTTCGCGGACTATATCACTTTCCCGTGGTGATACCTCATACCGTTGGCAAAATTCTTCAAGTGAGATCACCTGACCCTGACCTGGTTTAACTGTAACAATTGCTGCACCGTAGGTAAGATAAACAGGAAGAAATGTATTGCCTGTAAAAAATATAATTATGAACAGGATACCAGGAAGAGCATGTGATGAAAACATAATCAGAATTGAGCTTTGAAGCAATGTTGTCAGGAAGATACCTGCTGCAATTATTCTTCTGTCTTTTGTATTTATCTCTATATTTCCTTTTCCGCTATAAAAGATCTGAAGGGCTGCAATTGAAGTATAAACGAAATTCAGAATAATGAAAAAGTGTTTAATAATATAAAGAGGCTTAACATCAGGTACTTTTCCGGTAAGATATCCGACAATAATTATCACTATAATATTAATGAACAGAAAACCGGCTACAAACCAGTTATTTCTTCTGTTACCATAGATTTCTGAGGAAAACTGCAGAAGCATAAGCCAGGCAAAAACCACAAATGGGAGTCCGAGAAGAAGGGCAACGTCATAAAACCTCTCCAGTACTTCTGCTGATAAATAGTCAGGCATGAATGCCCTGATCAAAACCTGTCCCCAAATTCCGTAAAACCCGAAGGCATATATAAAAACCTGAAAAAAAAGCAGAGGTGAGAAAATCCCGCGGTTGTATGTTTTCTGTAGTCTGACAGAAAGAATTATCCCTCCCGCGGCCATTGCAACCGTGAGGATAAACACAATATATACAAGGTATAGTAACATTCTTTAAAGTTATGAAGATCACTCCAAACGGGAGGATCAAATATAAACACTACTTAAGTATTGTACCACATACTAAAGTAGGAAAAATATAAATCAATACTATAGTATGAAGTGTATGAAAAATCCGGGGTTTACTTTTGCCATGTAATCATTCAAACGAGTTTTAATTAAAAAGCAAAAAAATGGAAACAAATAATGAAATTATATTGAAACCGGGTTTCAGAAACAGCTTTGGAAACGGATGGCAGGTAATGATGAAAAATTTTCTGAGATTATTCCTGGTCGTAGTCATTCTGGGAATTATTGTTGGTCCTTTCAGATTGCTCGAATTTAAATTTGATGCAGCTGATCTTCATGGTGCGCCATGGAACTGGGACTGGGAAAACGCTGATGGATGGGAGCACATTTTTAATATGGTCTCACTGGGTATGTTTGCAGCTTTCTTTGCTTTGCTCGCAGCGCTCTATATGTTGCTTGTAGTTCCTGTTTTCAAGTACGGAGGCAAAATGATCTTTGTACAGGCTGTCAGAAAGATTAAACCCGACTTTGAATACTTTGTCAAAGGTTTTATGGAAAACTATCTCTCCATTGTTCTGGCAAACCTGCTGGTGATAGCTCTTGTGGTGATGGGTCTGTTCGCCCTGCTTATTCCGGGTATAATAATTGCATGCCGGCTGGCTTTTGTTTCATATATAATAATGGATAAGAAACTTGATCCGATTGAAGCTGTTGAACTCAGCTGGAAGATGACCAGGGGCCATGGCTGGAAGATATTCTTCATGGGTTTTGCATCATTTTTCATATTTATATTTGGTCTGATACTTTTTCTGGTAGGGGTCTTCCCAGCTTCTATCTGGATAATGAGCTCATTTGCTTCACTTTATGAGGCTGTAAATCAGGGGATGGAGAAACCGGTTGAGGCAGAGGTTGTGGCTGGATAGGTCCCATGAACTCACCCCCTTGTATTCCCCCTCTCTGCTCTGCAAAGAGGGGGAAACTTATTTTATTTTTGGTACGTCATTTGCAACTCAAACAAAAAATTGAGTAATTTTATAGTTTATAATTAAAACATTCAGATATGAGAACCAGAGGATTATTATTGCTTTTCGTATTTTCACTTCTTTTACCGGTAAATTCAACAGCCCAGGTAGGCAGCCTGCTTAAGAATAAAATGAACAAGGTTGTTAATGCAGGGGTTAAGACAGTTGATAAAGAAGTTGATGCTGAGATTGATACTGCTGTAAATAAAGAAGCTGAAAAAGCGAAGACAAAAGCTGATGCGCGTACGGAAAAAAACAAGCAGGCTGAAAACCAGCCTTCATCCGAAGGCGGACAGGCAGGCGGAGGAATGTTTGGCAGTATGTTCTCCAACAAAGTTGACCTGAAGTACAAGGAAGATTACAGCTTCACTTCAAGGATATATATGATCTCCGAGACATACGACAATAAGGATGTAATGAAGATGGATATGTATATGTTCTACAGTGCAACCCAGCCCAGCATCGGTATGGAGACTAAGTCCATTTCAGATGCCAAGGGAGAAACAGTTCCTGTGACAGCAGTAATGGTAGTTGATGGCGAAAATAAAATCTTTCTTATGCTTACTGATATGAATGGCATGAAGATGGGTATAATATCGTCTGCTGAGGAAGAGTCCGCAGCAACTACTGATAGCAAGGGAAAGAAAGATACCCCCCCGGTCTATACAAAAACAGGTAATACAAAGGAGATTGCGGGGTATAAATGCGATGAGTACTCATACATAGATCCTGATGACAACTCTAAAGGAAAAGTCTGGTTTACACAGGATCCCAGGCTGAAAATCGACAGACGCGGCTGGAAGAACACAGGGATGTCTGCTTACTATTCAAGTCCGCAATTCAATGATGGGATCATTCTGGCAAATGAAGCTTACGATGATAAGGGAAAGCTTACAATGAAGACTGAAACCATCGAGATAAATGAGAATTTTCCTCACAATATTTCTGTAAAGGGATATTCATTACGTCAGATGAACTCGGGCAAGAGCAAGGAAGAAAAGAAATAGGAAGCATCTGTTTAACTTACCGGACAACTTAAATTTTACTAATTTTCATATAAAATGAGAATTTCAGGATTTGTTTTGCTGTTCCTGATTCTGGCAAGCTCAGCTTCGGGCCAGGATAAAAGAATGGTCGATGAGATAAAGGCTCATAAAACAGGAATTGCAGTATGGTGGATAGGTCAGGGAAGCTGGATAATAAAATCAGACGACCAGGTGATCTCGACCGACCTGTTCCTTGAAAACCGGGGACGGATCGCCCCAAGCCCTATTACTCCTGAAGAAATTGCATCTGTACTGGATATAGCCTTCATAACTCATGGCCATGGTGATCATTTTGAGGAGTATACTTCGCGGATACTTGCAGAAAAATCCAGCTGCATGTTCGTTATACCTGAGAACTGTATGACAGCTGCAGGGAAGTTCAGAATACCCCGGGAGCGCATAGTTGTGGCAAAGCCAAGAGAACCATTTGAAATTAAGGGAATTAAAGTAGATCCGTTGAGGGCTCTTCATGGAAATTCTAATTTTGCCATTTACTACGATGCAAACCTTCAGGACTGCGGTTATCTTTTCACTATAGGTGGCAAGAGGATACTGCAGCCGGGCGACACTTACCTTCTTGAGGATCATCTTTTCCTGAAGAAGGTTGATGTGCTCTTCTTTTCACCTACTGAACATAACATGTATATTGACAATTCAGTGATACTGATCAATGCGCTGGATCCCGAATACATTTTTCCACAGCATCACAGCACAGTTGCTGTTAATGAGGGCAATCGTTTCTGGGCAAAAGGCTATCCCGATGAGGTGAAGATCAGATTGTCAAAGCCATTGAAGGAGAAGTATTTCATCCTGAAAACAGGGGAGAAGAAGGAGATAAGATAAATATCCTTACAGTTTCTTCAGTTTGGCAAACCTGAGCAGCAGTTTTCTTGTTCCGTCTGTATCAAATTTCACAGAGGCTGTAGTATTGGGCGGTTCCCCTTCGATGGAGATTATTACACCTTTCCCAAATCTCTCATGCTGAACCATATCTCCTTCTGCGAAAAGCGATGCATCAGTTCCTGTAAATGCTGAAGATGAGCCGGCAACTGCCTTGCTCAGTTTCTTAAACCTGTCATCTTTAACATACTTCAGTGGTTCTTCACTTAAAGGCGTTGGCTTTGCATGTGAATTGCCCGGAGCATTGAATGGTTTTCCTCCGGTTTGAGGATAGTGAAGGAACTTTTGATCGATCTCCTTCAGAAAGCGGCTTGGACTGCATCTTTCAAGATTGCCCCATTTATACCTGTTAAGTGCATAACTCAGGGTAGCCTGTTTTTCGGCACGTGTAACCGCAACGTAGAACAGACGCCTCTCCTCTTCAAGCTCCTTTGCACTTCCCGACGACATCGGTGAGGGGAAAAGAGTATCCTCCATCCCTGCTATATATACATGCTTGAATTCCAACCCTTTGGCTGAATGCATTGTCATAAGGGTAACTTTATTCCTGTCTTCCTTATTATCGGTATCCTGATCAGTCAGAAGAGCAACGTTGGCCATATAGGCTTCAAGGATATTTGGCTCTCCGTTGGTATCTGCAGCTTCTGTAAATACCTTTATGGCATTAAGCAGCTCTTCCATATTTTCATAGCGGCTTACTTCTTCAGGCGACTTACCGTCTTTAAGCTCCTTCATTATACCTGAACCCAGTGCTATTTCCCTGGCTTTTGTAAATGCATCGGTTGTATCGGAGTTGATGCTAAAGTTATTGATTACATCTCTGTATAACAGGAGTTTTTTTACCGTGCCTGCATTGAAATGATCTGAATACTTTCCAGCTTCAGATAATACAGACCATGCAGAGGTATTAAGAGAAGATGAAAGTTCAAATATCTTTTCAATCGTGGTATCACCGATACCTCTTTTAGGATAATTTATTGACCTTTTAAGAGCTTCTTCATCTTCGGGATTTATGACCATTCTGAAATAAGCAAGGACATCTTTTATCTCTTTTCTGTCATAGAAGGATAATCCGCCATAGATCCTGTAAGGGATATTCTTCCTTCGCAAAGTCTCCTCAAATATCCTCGACTGGGCATTCGTCCTGTACAATACAGCAAAATCCGACCAGTTGAGCCTGAGGGAGAATCTTTTATCGAAAATATCCGAAGCTATGTTGAAACCCTCTTCAGAATCTGTCATTGCCTGGAACACCTGGATCTTCTCGCCCGGTTCATTCATCGAAAATACATTCTTTTTAATCTGCCCCTCATTATTTGCAATAATGGTATTGGCCGCGTTCACAATTGTCTGAGTGGATCTGTAATTCTGTTCCAGTTTATAAAGCTGATAATCTGAGTAGTCGTTTTTAAATTCAAGAATATTCTCTATTCTGGCTCCCCTGAAAGAGTATATGCTCTGGGCATCGTCACCTACCACGCATAAATTGTGATGTGATGCAGCAAGCTTTTTAACAATCAGGTACTGCGAATAGTTGGTGTCCTGGTATTCATCAACAAGGATATAACCGAATCTCTCCTGGTATTCCGCAAGTGTTGCCGGGAAGTCCCTGAAGAGGATATTTGTATTCAACAGAAGATCATCAAAATCCATTGAATTGGCTTTGAAGCATCTGGCTGCATAGGTTTTGTAAACATCTGCGAGCAAAGGCATTCTGCTGGCTTTGTCATATTCATGAAGAGATGAATCGGCAGCATACATGCTGGCCGTTATCAGGTTGTTCTTTGCAGATGATATCCGTGAGGCAATTACTCCCGGTTTGTATATATTATCATCGAGGTTAAGCTCTTTTATTATGGACCTGATAAGGCTCTTTGAATCGGAGGAATCATAAATTGTGAAGTTTGATCTGTATCCCAGCTTGTCACCTTCCATTCTCAGGATCTTTGCAAATATTGAATGAAAGGTGCCCATCCAGAGGTATCTCGCTATTTCAGGGCTGACAATCCTGCTTATCCTCTCCTTCATTTCCCTTGCTGCCTTATTTGTAAAGGTGAGAGAAAGGATCTTTCCGGCAGGGACTTTATTATTAAGAAGATGGGCTATGCGGTATGTAAGTACTCTCGTCTTGCCTGCACCTGCACCTGCAATCACAAGGGCAGGACCTTCTGTGTGAAGGACTGCCTGTCTCTGCGAATCATTCAGATCATTCAGATAATTTGTTGCCATTGGTACATCAGGTTATAGCGAAACGGGTCCGGCAAATTTAGTAATAAGAGATTATCGGAAACAATTTGTTGAATAGTTCTCATGATTATTTATTAACACCTTTTTATTCTGATCATATTATTGTAATTTCCCAATATGGAAACCAATGTTTTTTCAGGACTCCTGTTGATTGCAACCGGTGCTTTTACTGCCGGCAGTTTTGCAATACCTTTCGGGAAGGTAAAAGGCTGGAAATGGGAAACTTACTGGCTGATCTATTGCGTTGGGGCATACATCCTGTTCCCTCTCATTGCATGTCTGGTTTTTGCCCCTTCATTTGCAGGAATTTATCAGGAAGTACCTGGTAATGTATTGCTTAATGTATTCCTTATGGGAGCTGTTTACGGTGTAGGAAACCTCTCTTTCGGTCTCTCATTGCGTTACCTTGGAATATCACTTGGTTATGCAATGTCGTTGGGACTTATGCTCGCTATAGGGACCCTGATCCCTCCTCTGCTGGATGGAAGACTTAAGATAATGCTTACCGGCTCAGGAGGTTCCTTACTGATAGCAGGAGTGTTGATAGCATGTGCCGGTATAGCACTTTCGGGATGGGCAGGCTATCTGAAGGATACCAGGATTGCCGATGCCGAAAAGAAAAAGAGCATTACTGAATTTAATTTCTTTAAGGGGGTAATGGCAGCCCTGCTGGTTGGAATAACAGGGTCTGCAATGTCACTGGGTTTTGAACAGGCAATTCCCATTAACACAATTGGTGAAATATCAGGTATTGATCCTTTATTCACCCTTATGCCCGTTATGCTGCTCTTGCTTGCAGGTACAATGGTTACTACAATTGTATACTGTATTTTTCTGGGAATAAAAAGTCATTCCCTTGGTGATTATATCAGAAATGAAAGACCGGGTGTTCTTTTTTACAATTACCTTTTTTCACTTCTGGCAGGTTTGCTGTGGTTCAGTCAGTTCATATTGTTCGGAATGGGCAAAAGCAAAATGGGACCATACACCTTTACCTCATGGGGAATTTTAATGGGACTGACTATTGTTTTTGCCACACTCTGGGGCTTGTACCGGCGGGAGTGGAAAGGAGCTGCTCCCGGGATTATTGTACTTATGATCATTTCTCTGGTTATAATTATTGTATCATCTTACATCATCGGGATAAGCGGATCAGTTTAAATTCTTCAGATAGCATTAAAGTAGATTTTCTATTTATCTAAATTACAGGTTATGAAAAGATTCGGACAGATTATAGGTGTAAAGCCTGAACATTTTGAAAGTTATAAGAAGTATCATGCTGCCGTATGGCCTGAGATACTTGAAATGATAAGTAAATGCAACATCAGGAATTATTCTATTTTCCATAAGGACGGGATGCTCTTTGCATACATGGAATACACAGGCAATGATTTTGAAGGTGATATGGCCAGGATGGCAGCAGACCCGAAAACACAGGAATGGTGGTCGGTAATGAAGCCGATGCAGTCTCCGGTAGAAAAGCGCAAGTCGGGTGAATGGTGGGCAGATATGGAGGAAGTATTTCATCTCGACTGAGCTTTCAGTTTGCTCCTATTTTATTATACTTGCAGTTGAAATAATACGAAAGATGGATCTAATCCGTTTGAGATAGTAATACCTGATTGCCTGTGCGATATTTTATTCTGATAATACTCCTTTTCCTGGCACTTTCTTCTGAAGCTCAGCTTACAACTCCGGGTAATATTGCCATGAGGTATACAATCTATCCGTCAATGCCTGAAATAAAGGATCCGGTATTTATTTACTGCAACTCAGCCGGATCACAGAAAGGAACTTTACGTGCAACTAGTCCGGCAGGATCAGCTCCTTTCGATTTTTCATGGTATAAATGGGACGATGCAACCAAAAGCTTCAGTATACCTGTTAAGTCAGAATCAGGCGTTTCTTTATCAACTGTTGATAACCTTGAAGAAGGCGGATACAGGGTAATTATAAGCGGAGGTTATGATACCAGCCTTGTGGGATGGATATTTTTGGACAAGCCTCATTCCTATGCAGCCCTTCTGAACAGAACCTGTGATTATGTTGCCTTGAAAGGTGCAGCTGCAACCGATACCTTTTATTATAAGAATCCTGCAAACGGTTCGGCAGTCAGACTACAGAACAGGGTGAAGTTCTTATGGTCCTCCAATCCGGCCTCTGTAATCCCTTTTCCCGATCTTGAGCTGAATCCGCAGACCTTCGTTCCGCCTCTTGTCGATGTAACATATAAGATCCAGGTTACAGACAGTTTCGGATGTTTCAGCGAGTCATCCTTTTTCTATGAATCGATTCATGTGAAAGCAGATTTCTCCGCGGATCCCACAAAAGGTGAAGCGCCACTTGAAGTATCGTTTACAGACAAATCAATCAGAGGAAGTGTATATAAATGGGATTTTGGATGGGGTGCTGACAGCATTTCCGATCTTCAGAATCCTGCTCCTTATATTTATAACAAGCCCGGAGAATACTCAGTTAAACTGATTATCGAAAGCGACCTTCATTGTATTGATTCAATGCGGTTTGAGAAAATTGTGGTTGAACCGTCTGAACTTGATATTCCTAATGTCTTTACACCCAATGACGATGGTATGAACGACCGTTTCATGGTTCAGAAAAAATCAATCAGATTCCTCTCAGTTGAAGTATTCAGCAGAAGTGGTAAGATGGTTTATAATTTTTCAGGCGAAGGTGAAAGTCTGAGAAACTGGGAGGGTTGGGATGGCAAAGTAAATAATACATCAGCTGTTGCCACTCCGGGTGTTTATTTCTATGTTATCAGGGCATTGGGTTGGGATGATATTGAATACGACAGCAAGGAACAACGGGGATTCGTGTATCTGTACAGATAAGGCACAACGGCACAACGGCGCAACGGCGCAACGGTAAAAGGGCATAAGGGGTTTAAAGCCTTTGAGCCTCTGTGCCATTGTGCCTTTGCGCCATTCCTCAAATTGAGATAAACCTCTTTCGTGCTTCGACAGACCATCTTCCTGTTGCATGGTTGTTTTCAACCACCGTTACAAAATCATGCCTGTCGACTGTAGGACAGATATGCCATGGGATACCGTAAAGAATATCACCTGTTTTGAATTTATCTGTTTCGATGACCCTGATAACTAAATGTTCTTCACTATGATTGACAACTGTGTACTCATCCATATCAAAAAATTTGATCCTCGGATGCGGCATTTCTGATGCAATTGATTTATGTCCCAGATCGAGGCAGATCAATCCATCGGCAGGTTTACTTACAACACGTGTCATAAGAACAGCTGCATTAAGGAACTCCATATCCGGTAATGAGCTTCCGTATCCGTAGTCCCATAAAAGCAATGTGCCCGGACTACATTCAACTCCATCGCGCAAGGCATGTACCCTGAATGTCGGAGAACCTCCGGCCACTATTTTTACCGGATCCGGATTTGATTTACGGAGCTTATCTGCGAGTCTGGTTACAGGAATGAAACCTTCATCACTTATCTGTTTCCTGAATGAGAATTCTTTTTCACGTATATGTCCGTCATAAACATGTAATCCTTCGGCTTTCAACATAGGAAGCCTGTTTATCATTTCATAAAGAGAGGCAGCTTTTTCATCAGGCGGAATGCCGGTCCTGTCCATGCCGTTATTTATATCGAGCCAGAGGTGTGTTTCGAGACCATGTTTTAATGCTGATTCTGCAAGTTGTCTTATGATATCTTCAGTGTCGGTGATACATGAGAATTTTGTACCGGTAAATTCGTGTTTAAGCTGGAAGAATCTGTCTATACATGGTCCTACAGGCTGCATTGCAAGCAGGATATCCCGGGCACCGCATTTGGCTGACATTTCGGCTTCAGAAATGGTTGAGCACTTGAATTTTCTGATGCCATGTTTGATCTGTAACTTGATTACTTCAGGCATCTTATGCGTTTTTACATGGGGTCTGAGCCTGTCGACATCTCCGGCAATTTCTATCATCTTCCTTATATTGCTTTCGATGCGGTCAGGATAAACCAGAAGTGCTGGGGAGGAAATCTCCTGTACATTGTCTGCCTTGTACCACGCTTCAGACGGAAATGTTATTCTTCCCATTTTGTAATCATTTCAATTCATACACGGCATCCACTTCCACTGCTATATTTGCTGGTAGCATCATTCCAACGGCACATCTTACACCAATACCGTTTTCTTCACCAAAAACCTCAGCCATAAGTTCACTGAAACCATTTATTACTGCCGGGTGCTTATCAAAGTCAGGAACACAGTTGACCATGCCAAAAATTCTTACAACCCTTTTAATTTTGTTAAGATCACCGAAATGTTCTTTTATAGTTGCCAGCATTGTCAGTCCGACCTGCCTTGCAGCCATCCTGCCCTCTTCGGTATCGAGATCGGCACCAAGTTTCCCCGTTATCAGGGTGCTGTCAGAACGAAGCGGGCCCTGTCCGGAGACATAGAGTAATTTATCAACGACAAGCACAGGCTTGTAGATACCTACAGGTTTCGGTGCAGGCGGAAGTTCAAGTCCAAGTTCTTTAATACGGAGTTCAGGATCGTATTTCATATTTTTAAAGTTTTTAATTGGTGGAATATATACGAAGTTAGCAAATTTCTGATTCATAAGCAAAAGGCGCAACGGCTCAACGGCTCAGGGGCGCAAAGGCTATTAAACTCATAATTGTTGCTATATGACTCATTGTATTGCCCTTGCGCCTTTGTACCGTTCTCCATTCACCGGTAAATTTCCGCCGTTCAAAGAATAATATCCGCAGATGAACTATTAAAACTTTGTAAACTGAAAAAGTTTTCTCATTTTTGCATCGTTTAAACAAAATTGTCGGATATGCGGGAAAGAATAATTGAAGGGGCAGTAAATCTGTTCAAATCTTATGGAGTAAAAGCCGTGACAATGGATATGCTGGCCGGCCACATCGGAATCTCGAAACGGACAATCTACGAGAATTTCTCTGACAAGGATGAATTATTTGAAGCAGTCCTTAAACTTCTTGCAGAAAGACAGAAGATCCTGATTCACAGGATACTGAATGATTCAGATAATGCTATCGAAGCCATATTCAGACTTCTCGAGTCTAACAGGGATCATTTTCAGTCAATGAGTCCTGCATTTCATGACGATATCAAAAAGTATTATCGTGAAATTATTCTGCACAAATCTGACGCATGTGAGATGCCCGATTACAGGAATAATATCCAGATCATAGAGAGAGGAATAAAACAGAAACTCTTCAGAAAAGATATAAATCCGGCAATTGTCAACCGTTGTCTCTACTCCCTGGGAATGTCAATCATGGATGGTGAATTGTATCCGTTTGAGGATTTTACACGACGAGAAGTGATAAAGAATGGTTTTGTCAATTATCTGAGAGGAATATCAACAGATGAAGGAAATCAATTAATCGAGAAACTTATGGCAAAATTTTAGGCATATATAATAAAAATATTCAAATCATTCCGAACAAACAGTTTATAAATATGAAACACAAATTAATTTTAAATACTGCTATCCTGTTCTTTATAACAGGAGCCTCTCTTTTTGCTCAGAGGGACAGCAGTGAGCTTAAGCTATCATTACAAGAGGCACAGGATTATGCAATTCAAAACAATAAGAGCGTGATTGCTGCAAGACAGGATATTGCTGCTTCCAGGATCGCTATATGGGAGACAATATCCAATGCATTGCCAACCGTTGACGCATCAGGTTCATTCACAGATAACCTTAAACTTATGACAACCCTTTTACCGGGTGATTTTTTTGGCAGACCTGGTGAAAAAGTTCCTGTTACATTTGGATCGCAGTTTAATTCGGGAGCTAATATTCAGGCAGGTATGCTCCTGTTCAATGCTCCTCTTTATGTAGGTATTGAAACTACAAAACTGGTAAATAAGTTAAGTGAGAAGAGTCTGGTTAAATCTGAGCAGGATACAAGGGAGTCGGTAAGCACAGCTTATTTCCTTATAATAGTATCGGAGGAATCTCTCAGGATACTTGATGCAAACATTGCAAACCTGAGCGAAACGCTTAAGTCAACCAGGGCAATGTTTTCGGCAGGTATGGCAGAGGCAACTGATGTTGACCAGATGATATCAAACGTAACTCAGGTTGAAAACGCAAGAAGTTCGATGCAGAGAACAATTGAGCTGAATTATAATCTTCTCAGATTTCAGCTGGGTGTTACTCCTGAGACAAATATTATTATCACCGAAACTCTTGAAAGTCTTACCTCAATGATAAACGTTGATGCACTGATGTCACAGGAATTTGACCACAGGCAGAATGTAAATTATCAGCTTATAGAAGGACAGGAGCAAATGTCATCACTTATGCTGAAAACACAGAAGGCTTCTGTATTGCCCACTCTATCGGGATTCTACTCTTATGGAACCAATGGAATGGGAGACAAGATAGGAGATCTGCGGTGGTTCTCCAACTCTATGACCGGTTTACAGCTGAATATACCGATTTTTGCCAGCGGTCAAAGATACAGCAAGATAAGAAAGGCACAGATCAACCTTGATAAAGCCAGAACAACAAAAGATATGGTGACAGAACAACTTCTGCTACAGGAAAAACAACTCAGATACAATCTTGTCAATGCCAATATGCAATATATTAGTCAGAGAGATAATGTTGAAGTTTCAAAACGTGTTTATGCAAGCACGGAGAACAAATTCCGTCAGGGCATGGCTTCAAGTCTTGAACTTACACAGGCAAACCAGCTCTATCTTCAGTCTGAAAATAACTATGTTTCAGCATTGCTGAACCTGCTTCAGACTAAAATAGCACTGGATAAACTTTTAAATAATATCTGATCAGGAATAAACCTTTTAAATATAAAATAATGAAATACTTAAGAACACTTTCAATAATCCTTTTAGGTGGATTTATCTTATCGGGCTGTTCATCAAAATCTGATAAGGCTGCCGGTGATAATGAGTCCGGTGCGCAATCGGGCGACAGGACAGTTATCCCGGTGAAGGTTATGCCTGTTGCCATGACGACTATTTCCAGAACTATCGATTATACTGCCACTGTACTTCCGTATGAGGAAGTGAACATGGCACCTTCTGCTCCGGGAAGGATTGAAAAGATCTATGTTGAAGTAGGAGAACGGGTCAGAAAAGGTGATGATCTGTTTCTCATGGACCGCACGCAGTTATTACAGATGAAACTGCAACTTACCAGTCTTGAAAAGGACCTTTCGCGGCTGGATACACTTCTCAGGACAGGGAGCACAAAGCAGCAACAGTATGATCAGATGAAGACACAATATGATGTAACAAAGTCAAATGTTGATTTCATGGAGGAGAATACCCTTATGAGAGCCCCCTTTGATGGAGTTATTACAGGTAAGTACTTCGAAAACGGAGAAATGTATTCAGGAACACCAACAACTCAAACCGGGAGATCGGCAGTGGTGACAATAATGCAGATCACGCCTCTTAAAGTAAATGTCAACATATCTGAGCAATACTATCCCCTTATCAGAAAAGGAATGAAAGCTGAAGTGATTGCCGATGTATTTAAGAATGAAAAATTCACAGGTACTGTCTTTCGCATTGCTCCTACAGTAAATGCTGCAACACGGTCATTCAATGTTGAGCTTGAGCTTCCAAACAGGAATGAACTTCTGAAACCAGGAATGTTTGTCAGGGTTGCTATGGAACTTGGCGAGGTTGAAACTTTTGTTGTCCCCGCCAATACTGTCATGATCCAGGAAGGGACAAATCTGAGATACGTCTTCGTTGCTGAGAACAATGAAGCAAAACGGATCGTTGTCGGAATAGGTAAGAGATTTGATGACAAGCTGGAAGTAATTTCAGATGTACTTAAAGAGGGCGACCAGCTTATAACTGAGGGTCAGGCAAGACTCATTGCCGGCGATAAAATAGATGTTGTTAGGTAAATTTTGATTTTCAAAAATAAGAAAATGAGCATATACAGCAATTCCGTTAAACGACCTGTTACAACCATCCTGTTATTTGTGGCAGTGATGGTTATCGGGCTCTACTCTCTTACACGGCTGCCTGTTGATCTTTATCCCGAGATCGAGCTTCCGTTTGTTACAGTAATGACAACATATCCCGGTGCAAGTGCATCAGATATAGAAAGCAATGTTACCCGCCCGATTGAGGATGTTCTCAATTCAGTGAGCAATCTGAAGGATCTTACTTCAACTTCAAGTGATGGTTTGTCTGTTATCTTCCTGAATTTTGAATATGGATCAAACCTTGATGAGGCAATAAATGATATCAGGAGTAACCTGAACTTCGTATCAAGGATACTTCCCGAAGAGGCTGAGGATCCGACCATCATTAAATTCAATTCCAGTATGATGCCAATAATTTTCTATGCTGTAACAGCAAATGAAAGTTATGCGGGTCTCGAAAAAATACTTGATGAGAAGATAGTAAATCCCCTTAACAGGATTGAAGGGATAGGAAACGTATCTCTGACAGGCGTTCCCGGAAGAAGAATTTATATCGATATTGATCCCAGAAAGTTAGAGGCTTACAATCTTACAATTGAACAGATCGGGGGTGTTTTAAGATCAGAAAACCTTAATATGCCGGCCGGTTTTCTGGAGATGGGCCAGACCGATTACCCGCTTAGAATTCAGGGTGAATTTCCTGAAAGTGATGTTCTGAAGAATATCGTTGTAAGCAACTTCAACGGTAATAATATTTATCTGAAAGATCTGGCAGAGGTCCGTGATACTATCAGGGAATCAAAACTCGATACCAAGATCAACGGGGCAAAGGGGATGGGTCTTTTCGTACAGAAACAATCCGGAGGGAATACAGTAAAAGTCACCAAAGAGGTTGAACTTGCTCTTGAAGAGCTTAAGAAAGATCTTCCTCCTGATGTAAAAATTGAACTGTTGTTCTCCAGTGCATCATTCATAAAGGACTCTATAAGTAACCTTACTGAAACGCTGATGTATGCAGGTATATTTGTGGTACTGGTAGTACTGTTTTTTCTTGGAAGATGGAGAGCCACATTTATTGTAATCCTGACAATCCCTGTGTCGCTTATAGTTGCCTTTATCTATCTCTTTATCTCCGATGCATCAATAAACATTATCTCTCTTGTATCCCTATCAATTGCAATAGGGATGGTTGTGGACGATGCCATTGTGGTTCTGGAGAATATTACACGGCACATTGAACGGGGAAGCCGGCCCAGGGAAGCTGCAATTTATGCTACCAATGAAGTGTGGCTTGCTGTTATTGTAACCACTTTAACAGTTGTAGCTGTATTCTTCCCGCTGACATTTGTTGAAGGGCTGACAGGAGTACTTTTCAAGCAGCTGGGACTAAGTGTTACAGTAACAATTATAACCTCCACAATTGCTGCTCTTACATTAACTCCTACTTTAAGTTCCCTGATGCTGAAATACAGACCAATCAGGCGCGATGCACCTTTCTTTACTTATGATGGCAGCATCAGAAAACTGCTCGACAGGTTCGATAATTTCTATGAGAGAACTCTGAGATGGGCGCTCAGGCATAAAACAATGGTATCAATAATTGCAACCGTCATATTTGTACTCTCAATGAGTCTGTTTTCAGCAATTGATACTGAATTCTTCCCCCAGGCTGATGAATCGACTGTTTATGCAACTGTTGAACTGCAAACCGGATCAAGGGTTGAAAACACAATTAATACTGCCAATACGCTTGATAGTCTGATTAAAACCAATTATCCTGAAGTTGAAATAATCTCAACCAATTCAGGGTATGATGATCAGGGCGGATGGGAATCTATGTTCAGTGCTGGCGGAACCCATACTATACAATATACAATAAGCCTTGTGCCTATTGAGGAGAGAGAAAAAAGTGCCTGGGATATTGCTGATGAAATGAGAGAAGATTTTGCAAAGTTTCCCCAGATCACCAGTTTCCAGGTTACCACTACCCAGAATATGGGTTCATTCGGTGGCAATGCCGTTGATGTTGAGATATATGGATACGACATTGCTGCAACAAATGTTGTTGCCAATGAGCTTGCAGAGAAAATAAAAAATATTGAAGGGACAAAAGATGTCACAATAAGTCGTGACAAATCAAAACCGGAGCTCCAGATCATTTTCGATCAGGAAAAGATGAGTGCCAACGGCCTGAATACAGCAATGGTTGCAACTGCGGTTAAGAACAGGGTTGATGGTATGATAGCCACACGTCTGCGTCAGTCAGGCGATGAGTATGATGTAGTTGTCAGGTTTAAGAAGAGCTCAAGAAGTACTCTTACAGATATCGAGAACTTTGCGATCACCAATATGCAGGGTCATTCAGTACGACTTGTTGAGATTGCTCAGATCCGTGAGAACTGGGCCCCGCCAAGTATTGAACGTAAACGCAAGGAGAGAGTTGTAAGGGTATCATTCACTCCGTTTGAAAGGTCTCTTACTGATATTCAGGTTGATGTACAGAAAGCAATAAATGAAACTCCCAAACCTGCAGGGATCATGGTTCTGATTTCTGGCGCCATAAAGGAGCAGATGGAAGCTTTTATGGATCTGGCGCTTTTACTTGCTGTCAGCCTGATACTTGTATATCTCGTTATGGCATCCCAGTTCGAATCACTCAAAATGCCATTCATAATTATGTTCTCCATACCATTTGCCTTTTCCGGTGTGGCTTTTGCTCTATTCATAACAAACACTACACTTAGTGTTATCTCGGGTATCGGTGCTGTGCTTCTTATCGGGATAGTGGTAAAGAACGCTATCGTGCTGGTTGACTTTATTAACCTTATGCGCGACAGGGGGAACGAGTTGTATGATGCTATTGCATTATCAGGAAGGTCGAGGCTCAGACCTGTTTTTATGACATCGGCTACAACAATACTTGGCATGATGCCTCTGTCTCTGAGTTCCGGATCAGGTTCAGAACTCTGGAAACCGATGGGAATTGCGGTTATTGGTGGACTGGTTTTCTCCACCTTAGTAACACTTGTTATTGTTCCGGTAGTTTATGCAATATTTGTAAAGAGAGGTGAAAGAAAGAAATCTTTGGTAGCATATACCGATATGGACTTTATGAATGGTAACGGATCCGTTTCCAGTTAGTTTTCAACCATTAAAGAATTAATTATGAAAGCAATAATGATAATTTATAACCAGGCACATACCGAGAAGGTAGAGTATATGCTTGATAAACTCGGAGTGAAAGGGTATTCTCTCTGGGAAGATGTAAAGGGCCGGGGTTCAGAAACAGGTGTGCCTCACCTTGGTAACCATACCTGGCCCGAAATCAATAAAAGCCTTCTGACAGTTATTGAAGATGATAAAGTTGATATTATTCTTGAAAAAGTAAAGAAGATCGACAAAGTTAATGAAGAAGTAGGCATAAGGGCTTTTGTGTGGGATATACTGAAAACAGTATAGATTTTAAATTCAATCCAAAGAAGAAGATTGTTTTGAATGGAGCTGTTGAAAAAGTGGAAATCCATTAACCGCAAAGGTAGCTAAGTCCCCAATGGCTATCGGGATTACGCTAAGATCGCAAAGAGCTGAAATATATTGTTTTAGCTTTGTGTGCTTTGCGCCTACTTTGTGTACTCGTATGTTTGTTCTTTGAAATATTTATATAAAGTTATTGATTTATTGTTTTACTTAACTGACAATGATGTTTTGCGTTGTAGGTCTATTGAACCTGTCGCAAAGTTTATTATGTCAGTCAGGTAAAAATCGGGAAATAACATGGTTCTTGAAACCGTATTTACGAGAGAGATGTTACCTGAAATTGTAAAACAAAATCTATTGCGTTATGAAACTTTATTTGGGAGGTGATGTCAGTAAAGGATATACCGACTGGGTAATCCTTTCCGAAAAGAAACAGGCTGTTTTAGACAACTTTCAGCTTGATGACACCTATGCTGGGCATTGTAAGCTATATTCTACGCTAGAAGGTTACTTTGGCAAGCATCCGGGGTTGGAGATCTACGCAGCTGTAGAAAGTACCGGTGGTTATGAGAACAACTGGTTCAGCACCCTTAAAAGCTATCAAAAGGTTTTTAACCTCAAGGTTGCCAGGGTAAATCCATCGGGTGTTAATTTAGACCGCAGAGCTGGATTGAAGCGGAATGTGACAGATGCTATCAGTGCTTTAAGTATTGCTGAATACATGATCAATCATCCTGAAAAGATCAATTATGATCAGGATGACCAGTGGAAATCTCTTTGTCGTCATTGGAATTTTGTTGAAATGCAAAAGCATCAAAGAGTTCAGACCATTAATCAATTGGAAACAATTTTGTATAGCGCAAATCCGACATTGATGCGTTTTAAAAAAGACAACTTACCCAATTGGTTACTGGAATTAATTATCCAATGTTCAACGGCAGCGACATTAGCGAAGGCAAGGCCTGAAAAACTTGCAAAAATCCCTTACCTGACATTAGCCAGAGCAAAAACCCTGGTAGCAGAAGCGAAACAAAGTATAGCTTCCGCTACAGATAAAAACGCAGAAATACTGGTTAGTCAAATTGCCCGGCAAATCAAATCATTTGATCAGAATATTAAAACTCAGATGCAATTGATTGAACGGGACCTGACTTGTCCTGAGATTGAGCTATTAAAATCATTTAAGGGTATTGATACCATATCTGCAATTGGACTGTTACTGGAAATAGAAACCATTGAGCGCTTTCCTACTGTAAAGGGATTTAGTTGTTATTATGGATTACATCCAAAGTTTAAGCAAAGTGGAGATAAAGTAATAGGTGTACGCATGAGTAAGCAGGGTAGCAAAAACATGCGAAAAATACTATTTAACATTGCTAAAGGTGCTATTACTTATAATCCATTAATCAGGGCTGTTTATGAGAAGAAATTATCCCATGGGATGAAAAAAATGGCTGCGATCGGAGTATGTATGCATAAAATATTACGCATCATTTATGGAATGCTTAAGAACAAACAGACATATAACCCATTAATTGACAAACAAAACTGTGAAAGGTCAAAAGAAAAGCAGCAGGAAAAACAACAACAGGGAAATGCAAACATTGATAAAAGCCGTCGTTACCAGGAATTTGATATAAAAGCGCCTATCTCAAGAAAACAGACAAAAAAAAGGAAGGAACACGATTTGTCCCAATGTGAAATAACTTCACAAAGTACGGGATCCACATGTTCCTCCGAAACAAAATTATGAAAAATCAGTTTATAACCATTTTAAAAAACAATTTTATTAACCTTGTATTCCCGATTAAATATGTCAAAGAACTTTATAAAATATTTTTAAGAGAAAAGTAAACATTTAACGAAATAACTTTGCGGTTAATGGATTTAATTTTTAAAGGTAATCCGGAATTGCATATTTTTCAAATTCCTCAAACATACTCCTTCCGTAATTGAGTCTCGACAGTGCTTCTGCTTCGAATCTTGCTCCGTTAATTGCCCTGTGCGGTTTTGGCTCGGGT
>Ga0209211_10003326_pt1 | contig 26384 bp, 41 predicted proteins | sample RifGroA2_FD_183992 | JGI IMG/M metagenome (GOLD analysis project Ga0209211, IMG submission 183992) | Groundwater microbial communities from Rifle, Colorado, USA - Groundwater A2 (SPAdes) (version 2) | ecosystem: Environmental > Aquatic > Deep subsurface > Groundwater | place: Rifle, Colorado...
TCATCGCCGGTGCCCGCCGATGAGCTCGGTCTCGGACACGTTCTCCACCGCGCTGATCTCCTGCCGGACGGCCGCGGCCGCGCGGCGCAGGGCGTGCCCGTCGAGCCCCTGGCCCCAGAACGTCAACGAGAGGATCGGCACGTCGTCGATGGAGCGGGGCTTGATGAGCGGCATGGGCGCCCCGGGCGCCAGCATGTCGAGGTTGGCGGAGGTCTTGGTATAGATCCGGTTCGCCGCTTCCTCGGGGTTCGTCCCCACCTGGAAGCGGACGATGAACAGGGCGCCGCCCGGCTCGGCCGTGCTGTAGATGTACTCCACGCCGGGGATCTCCCACAGCCGGCGCTCCCCGACGTTGATGATGCGCTCCTCCACCTCGGCCGGACTGGCCCCCGGGAAGGGGACGAAGACGTCGAACATCGGCACGTTGATCTGCGGCTCCTCCTCGCGGGGCAGGTTGAGCAGGGCGAACGCCCCCAGCAGGAGGGAGCTCGCCACGATGAGGGGCGTGAGCTTGGAGCGTATGAAGGTGCCGGCGATGGCCCCGGCGACGCCGCCTTGCGCGCTCATGGCTGCACCTCACGGAGATTGCGGTCCAGGACGGCGATCCCCTCCGCATCGAGCGCGCCGGCCGCGAGGAGCAGGCCCGCGTAGCCCTGGTGGACCTCGTAGAGCGTCCCCCAGTACCCGGCCTGCGCGTCGGCGAGGCCGGCCTCCGCCCGCAGGACCTCCAGGATGCTCTGCCGGCCTTCGCGATACAGGGGCCAGAAGCGCTTGAGCGACTCCTCCGCGCGCTGGACGGCCTCGGCCGCGAGGGGCACGCTCTCCTGGGCGCCCTTGAAGCGCTGGTAAGACTGCGTCACCGCGACCCCCACCGACTCCTTGAGCCGGGCGCGCTGGCCCCGGACCGCTTCCTCCTGCCGCCGCGCCCGCTCCCGCCGCGGGAAATAGGAGAAGTCGCCGAAAGCCCACTCGGCGCGGACGCCGAACATGCGGTAGAGCGGGTTGCGGTCGAGGTCCCGCGAGTTGGCCTCGAGCATGCCGAAAGCCGAAAGCCGCGGCAGGACCGACGCGTCCGCCTGCCGGCGATTGACGGCGGCGGCCTTCTCCTGCAGGCCGGCTTCGCGCAGTTCCGGCCCGGCCTCCGCCGCCTGGACGAAGCGCTGGACGGACTCGTCGCCGCCGAACGGCGCCTCGCTCAACCGCCCGGAGACCTGGACCGCCTCCGGCGCGACGCCGAGCAGGATGGCGAGCGTGCCCCGCGCCGCCTCCAGCGCGCGTCCCGCCTGGACGCGCCGCATCCGCAGCCCGGCCTGGATGGCGCGGGCCGCCTCGTAGTCCGACCCGAGCACGAGCCCCTTCTCCTGCAGCTTGCGCGCGCTCTCGATGTCCGCCGAGGCGTCGGCCACGCGCCGGTCGAGGGCCGCGACGAGCGCCCCGCCCTGCAGCACGCGCAGATACGCGTCCGCGACCTGGAAGCGGGTCCGCTGGGCGTCGAGCTCCAGACGGAGCGCGGCGTCCGACACGGCCAGGGCGCTCAACTGCTGGCGGCTCTGCAGCTCCCAGGCGCTGAAGAGCGGCACGCCCAGCTCCAGGGCGTTGTTGAAATTGGTGTGGAGGGCGGGCTCGTTCATCCGGCCCACGTCGAAGTGTTCCTGGGAGAAGGACTGCTGGCGCAGGAGGGAGCCGAACACGTAGACCGGGTCGTCGCCGCGGGTGTAGCCGCTGCGGGCGCTGAGCCGGGGCAGGCGCATTCCGAAGGTCTCCCGCCCCGCAGCCTCGGCCTCCAGGGCCTGGGCCCGCAGGGCGCCGCGCCCTGGGCTCCGGGACAAGGCGGCTTCGACCGCCGACTCCAAGGTCAGCTCGGCGTGCGCGATGAGCGGTGAAAGGACGGAAAGGATTACGGCGACTGAAAGCGACGTGAACCTCATGATCGGGACCTCCGCATCCACCCGTTAGATGCAACACTCTGGAAAAGGATTCAGGCCCCCTCCGGCCATTTCCTCCTGAGCTCGGCGTCGGAGAAGCCGAAATGATGCGCCAGCTCGTGGCGCAGGGTGAGGCGGAGCTGCCGCCGGAGGTCGGCCTCGTCTCCGCAGCAGGATTCGATGTTGGCCTGATACAGCACGATGCGCGCCGGAAGATGGGGCCCCGCGTCTACCGCGGCCATATCCTCGCGCGGCAGGCCCGTGTAGAGGCCGAGCAAAGACCGGGACCCGCTCCAGCGGCCGGCCTCCGGCCCCGGCCGGGCCCGCACGTCGATGGCGACGTTAAAGACGAGACGGCGGAAGACCTCCGGGACGTCCGCGAAGGCCTCCTCCGCCAGGTCGATGAAGCGGGACCGGGCCACTTTCATAACGGGTTAATTGTAAGCTAATCAGAGCATGAATAAAACCCTGGAAACCACGGAGGTCCGGAAACTGCTGCGCCGGAAGGTCCGGATCTGCGTGCTGACCGGCGCCGGGGTCTCGGCCGAGAGCGGGATCCCCACCTTCCGGGGCGCGGGCGGCCTCTGGCGGAAGTTCCGCCCCCAGGAGCTGGCGACCCCGGAAGCCTTCGCGCGCGATCCCCGCCTGGTCTGGGAATGGTACGACTGGAGGCGGGGCCTCATCGCCGCGGCGCGGCCGAACCCCGGGCATGAGGCCCTGGTCCGGCTCGAGCGGCGCTGTCCCAACTTCCTCCTGGCCACCCAGAACGTAGACGGACTGCACCTTCTGGCCGGCAGCAAACGCGTGGTGAGCATCCACGGCGATATCTGGGAACTGCACTGCACGGCCTGCGGCCGGAGCCGCGAGGACCGCGCCGTGCCCCTGCCCGAACTCCCCCCGACATGTCCGGACTGCGGGGGACTCCTGCGCCCCGGGGTGGTATGGTTCGGCGAAAGCCTGCCTCCGGGGGCGTTCGCGGCCGCCGCCGCCGCCGCGCGGGGAGCGGAAGCGTTCCTGGTCGTGGGCACGGCCGGGGCGGTGGAGCCGGCCGCTTCCCTGACGCGCCTGGCGCGGGAGGCGGGCGCTTTCGTGGTCGAAGTGAACCTCGAGTCTTCCGCGCTGAGCTCCCTGGCTGACGTATCCTTCCGCGGAAAAGCCGGAGAGATCCTGCCGGCGCTCGTTCCTTAAGGAGGATTCAGGCCCGGTAGACGGGGGCCCCGGAGAACGGGGCCGCGCTCCAGACCTCCGTGGCGGGGTCCCGAGCCGAGTCCGGAGGCGGGAACGGCGTCTCCAGAGCGGCCATCTCCGGGAAGAGGAGCGTGGCGAAGAAGCCGCGCGGTACGCGTCGGATGCGCATGCCCCAGTATGGCGCGGGAAGCGCCGCCGCGCAGGTGTCGGGAGCCCCAGACGCCGCCCGGCAAGCGGCCCAGCCGGGAGCGGGACCAATAGCACCGCCCTGTCCTTGCGCCTGAAACATGGGTTGGGTATGATGTGGGAGGATGATATTCCGGTTGCTGCTCGCGCTCCTGCTCCTGGGCCTGGCCCTGCCGGCCTCTTCCGCGGCCTTCCCGGCCTGCGTCCGGAAACGGAAAGGCCGCTACCAGGAGCCCGCGACCCTCAGCGCCCTGATCCGCTGCCAGCAGATCCTCCGCGACAAGCACATCGTCCGGCAGAAGAAGAGGGGCTTCACCCTCTCGACCGCCGACCAGGAGGCCCTCGAGGATTTCCAGCGGGAGGAGGTCCGCAACTACCTCGGGCGGCACCCGGACCGGGCCACGATGGCAGAGGGTCCCAACGCCGCGGAACCCAAGGGGAAGAAAAGGAAGAAAAGCGCGGACGACCCTCAGGAGCACCCGGCCGCGCCCCCTCCAGACGGAGAGCCGCAACCCCCCTCCCCTGAAATGGTCCGCGGCATGGTCGAGAATCTCCGCATGCAGTCGGGGGACCGCCCGGACCTCAAGGACCTCTCCTCCTCGATCGAGCTGGATGGGGCCACGCTGAGTCCCTGGACCTTAAGCAAGCTGAAAGCCATTGCCCGGAAAGCCAAATCCGAGGGCACGGACCTGAACCTGAGCCCGGAAGCCGAGCGCTGGCTGCTCTCGGATTGACTCCGCCTCGGTTTTTTCGATATAATCCAATCTCCTGACGGTGTCTTTCCCGGACGGAATTCCTGGAAACGACCCTCGATATCTTGTGCGCCGCACATGAGATATCCAGAGTCGTTTTCATTTGCGGGCGTAGTTCAATGGTAGAACACGAGCCTTCCAAGCTCGTTACGTGGGTTCGATTCCCATCGCCCGCTCCAGGACTTTGACGCGTTAGTGTTTTTCCGTTTCGGGGGGGGCAAGGAGGGCGGAAGCCCCCCCGAATTATCGAGTCGGGTGCATCATTTTGGTCGTTCGTCGCGGCATGGTCCGCGACACCTTCTGGGGGTTCAGCCGTCCTGGCGAGCGCAAGCGAGCCGACGGCGCCGAAGGGGGCGGAAGCCCCCTTGGGACGCACCGAGCGGAGCAGTTCCTTTCGGAGCGAGGCCTTCAGGCCCGGCCGCGGAGCGGCCGGGTGCGTCAGATGCTGGGGTAGCTCAGTCGGCAGAGCATCTCCATGGTAAGGAGAAGGTCGAGGGTTCGATTCCCTTCCCCAGCTTGGATTTGGCGGATTGCGTGAAAAAATCGGGTATGATATCGCTCATACCCCGTCTGTAAGGAGAAGCATCATGGCCAAAGCGAAGTTCGACCGGAAGAAGCCGCACGTGAACATCGGGACGATCGGACACGTGGACCACGGCAAGACTACTTTAACGGCGGCGATCACGCATGTGCTGTCGAAGCAGGGCCTGGCGCAGGCCAAGAAGTACGACGAGATCGACAACGCCCCGGAAGAGAAGGCCCGCGGCGTGACGATCAACGTGCACCACGCGGAGTACGAGACGGTGAAGCGGCACTACGCGCACGTGGACTGCCCCGGACACGCGGACTACATCAAGAACATGATCACGGGCTCGGCGCAGATGGACGGCGCGATCCTGGTGGTGTCGGCGGCGGACGGACCGATGCCGCAGACGCGGGAGCACGTGCTGCTGGCGCGGCAGGTGAACGTGCCGCACATCGTGGTATTTTTGAACAAGGTGGACGCGGCGGACAAGGAGCTCCTGGACCTGGTGGAGATGGAGGTGCGGGAGCTGCTGACGAAGTACGAGTTCCCGGGCGACAAGGTGCCGGTGATCCGCGGCTCGGCGTTGAAGGCGCTGGACGGGGACCCGGAGTACGAGAAGTCGATCCTGGCGCTGATGGCGGCGGTGGACGAGTTCATCCCCGAGCCGAAGCGCGACCTGGACAAGCCGTTCTTGATGGCGGTGGAGGACGTGTTCTCGATCACGGGCCGGGGCACGGTGGCCACGGGCCGGGTGGAGCGGGGCCGGGTGAAGGTGGGCGACGAAGTGGAGATCGTCGGGATCAAGGACACCACGAAGACGGTGGTGACGGGTCTGGAGATGTTCCGCAAGACGCTCGACGAGAGCATGGCGGGAGACAACGTGGGGATCCTGCTGCGGGGCATCGACAAGGAAGGGATCGAGCGGGGCCAGGTGCTGGCGGCGCCCGGGACGATCAAGCCGCACAAGAAATTCAAGGGTCAGGTGTACGTGCTGACCAAGGACGAAGGCGGGCGGCACACGCCGTTCTTCAAGGGGTACCGGCCGCAGTTCTTCTTCCGGACGACGGACGCCACGGGGTCGATCAAGCTTCCGGACGGCGTCGAGATGGTGATGCCGGGCGACAACACGGAGTTCGAAGTGGAGCTGATCACGCCGATCGCGATGGAGAAGGGCGTGCGTTTCGCGATCCGCGAGGGCGGCCACACCGTAGGCGCCGGAGTCGTCGGCTCGATCCTGGAGTGACCATGGCTGAAGAGAATGCGATCAATCCGAGTCAGCGAATCCGGATCCGGCTGCGCGCCTGCGACCACCGCATACTGGACGCGAGCGTCGGCAAGATCGTGGACACGGCGCGGCGCACGGGGGCGGTCATCTCGGGCCCGGTGCTCCTGCCCACCCACATCAAGAAGTACACGGTCCTGCGCTCCCCGCACGTGGATAAGAAGTCGCGGGAGCAGTTCGAGATGCGGATACATAAGCGGCTCATCGAGCTGCGCAGCCCCACGTCGCGGACCGTCGACGAACTGATGAAGCTCGATCTGCCCGCAGGGGTGGATGTGGAGATCAAGCTCTAGGCCGGGCAGTCCATAACAGGCAGGAAGGAAAGGTTTATGACAGAGGAATCGAAGGCCGAGGGCCAGACGCCCGCAGCGCCGCAGGAAGGAGCGCCGGAAGCCGCCGCCGAGAAGTCCGCGGCGGCGAAAGCCCCGACGACTTTCCGCGCGCTGCTGGGGCGGAAGATGGGGATGACGCAGATCTTCACCAAGGACGGGGAACTGAAGGCCGTGACCATCGTTTCGGCCGGCCCTTGCCCCGTGGTGCGGGTGAAGGAGTCCGACGGCCCGGACCATTACAGCGCCGTCATCCTGGGCTACGGAGCGCGCCGCGAGAAGAACGCGACGAAGCCGGAGCTGGGGCAGTTCGTGAAGGCCGGGATCAAGCCCATGCGCTACGTGCGGGAGTTCCGCCTCGACGATCCCAAGGGCTTCGCGGCGGGGCAGGTCGTTGACCTTGCCGACCGGTTCGCCGTGGGCGACTACGTCGACGTGCAGAGCCGGTCCAAAGGCAAGGGTTTCGCGGGCGCGATGAAGCGGCACGGCTTCCACGGGATGCCGGCTTCCCACGGGTCCTCGGACAAGGAGCGGTCCCCGGGTTCGCTGGCCGCGCGGCGCTCTCTCGGGCGCGTGCTGCCGGGACAGCGGATGGCCGGGCACATGGGCTTCGTGACCACGACGGTGCAGAAGATCGAGGTCATCGAGGTGGCTCCGGAGAAGAACCTGATCTATCTGAACGGCTCGGTCCCCGGGGCGAACGGCAGTTTGGTGACCATCCGTGAGACGGTCAAGAACCGCAAGCGCCGCCGGGTCCATCAGGCGACCAAGAAGGAGCTGAAGGCGAGCGAGATCCTGAAGGCCCAGAAGGCCAAAGGGATGAAGAGCAAGTAGGTTGGGGCTATAGACATGGAAACCGAAGTCCTGAATCTGAAGGGAGAGTCGGTCGGGAAGGTCGAACTTCCCGCCCAGGTGTTCGGGCTGAAGCCGTGCCCGCATTACCTGCATGAGGTCTCGACCATCTACCTGAACAACCAGCGGCAGGGGAACGCGCACACCAAGACCCGGGGGGAGATCTCGGGCGGCGGTCGCAAGCCCTGGCGGCAGAAAGGGACGGGCCGGGCCCGCGCGGGCTCGAACCGCTCTCCTATCTGGCGCAAGGGCGGGGTGGTGTTCGGCCCGCGGACGCGGGACTACCGACTGGAGCTGCCCCGGCATAAGGCCAAGCTGGCTCTGGCGCAGGCGCTGAGCGCGCGCGCTCAGGACGGCAGCCTGCGCGTGGTGGACGGCCTGGCGATCGACGGGGCGAAGACGTCGCAGGTGGCGGGGGTCCTGAAGGCGCTCAAGGCGGACTCGCGGTCCCTGATCGTGGCCGAGCAGGCCAACGCGAACCTCGCCCGGGCCTCGCGCAACATCCCGGGGCTGAAGATCATGCTGGTCGCGCATTTGAACGCCTACGCGGTGCTGGCCTGCCGCAACCTGATCATCACCCGCGGCGCCCTCGAGAAGCTGGGGCCGAAGTGGAATTGATGCGTCTTTTGCGAGGAGAATGACGATGACGGAATTCGATCCTTATGCCCACGTCGTCCGGCCGGTGATGACCGAGCGCAGCACCGGTCTGAAGGAGAAGCACAACCAGTACGTGTTCGAGGTCCAACTGGGGTCCACGAAGACCGACATCAAGCGGGCCATCGAACACATCTTCAAGGTGCACGTGTCGCGCGTGCGCACCATGCGGGTGGGCGGGAAGTTCCGCCGCTTCGGGCGCAACACCGGGTATCGCCCGGATTGGAAGAAGGCGTTCGTCACCCTGAAGTCCGGGGAGACCATCGACCTCATGGAGCAGTCCGCCTGACGCCGGGAGATCGCGTTTTCGGAGAGTGAGATTATGCCTGTGAAATCGTTCAGACCCTATACGCCGTCGCGCCGAAACATGACCGTTTCGGATTTCGCGGAGGTGACGCACGACCGGCCCCTCAAGAGCCTGACCGTGGGCCTGCGCAAGAGCGGCGGCCGCAACAACACGGGGCGGGTGATGGTCCGGCACATCGGCGGCGGCCACAAGCGCAGCCTGCGCTTCATCGACTTCAAGCGCGATAAGGCCGGGATCCCCGGGAAGGTCGCTACGGTGGAGTACGACCCGAACCGCTCGGCCTACATCGCGCTCATCCACTACGCGGACGGGGAGAAGCGCTACATCCTCCATCCCGTGGGGCTGAAGGTCGGGGCCGCCGTGATGTCGGGCCCCACCGCCGAGATCGAGGTGGGCAACGCCCTGCCGCTGGCGAACATCCCGGACGGCACGTTCATCCACAATCTCGAGCTCATCGCGGGCAAGGGCGCCCAGATGGTGCGCTCGGCGGGGGGCCAGGCGCAGATCATGGGCAAGGACGCGGGCTACGTCCACGTCCGGCTGCCTTCCGGCGAGATCCGTCTGGTCTCCGCCAAGTGCATGGCCACGATCGGGCAGGTCTCCAACATCGAGCACGACACCATCGTCTACGGCAAGGCCGGCCGGACGCGGCACTTCGGCGTGAAGCCCACCGTCCGGGGCACGGTCATGAACTGCGTGGACCATCCTCTCGGGGGCGGCCGCGGCAAATCGAAGGGCGGCAACCACCCTTGTTCCCCGTGGGGCCAGTTGTCCAAGGGTCTCAAGACCCGCAACAAGAAGAAGATCTGGGGCTGGATGATCGTCCAGGACCGGCGCAAGGGCAAGGTCGGGTAGGAGAATCCATGAGCAGATCCACTAAGAAGGGGCCTTACATCGACCAGACGCTTCTGAAGAAGATCCAGAAGCTGAACGATGCCGGCGAGAAGAAGCGCGTCAAGGTCTGGTGCCGCCGCTGCACCATCGTGCCCGAATTCGTCGGTCACACCATCGAGGTGCATAATGGCCGGAAGTTCCTGCCCATCTACATCTCGGAGCAGATGGTCGGGCACAAGCTCGGGGAATTCGCGTTCACGCGGTTCTTCCGGGGCCACGGCACTTCCCACACGAAGGAAACCACGGCGCTGAAGTAATCAGGATACAACCATGGAAGCCATCGCCAAAGCGCGTTTTCAGAGATACGGGGCCCGGAAAGTCAACCAGGTCCTCGAGCAGATACGGGGAAAGTCGGTGGAGAAGGCGCAGTCCCTGCTCCCCGTCATCCCGCGGCGGGCCACCGAGGTCGTCGTCAAGACCCTGAAGTCCGCGGTCTCCAACCTCCAAGTGAAGGCCGGCCGCAAGATCGAGCCCAAGGGCATGTGGGTCCGCCGGGCCTGGTCTGACCAGGGTCCGATGGGACAGATGAAGCGGGTCAAGCCGGCTCCCATGGGGCGGGCCATGACTTTCAAGCGGAAGGTCTGTCACCTGACGCTGGTGGTGTCCGACGAGTCCGCCGGCCGTGCGTAAGGAGAACGTCATCTTGCACGGTCCCTGGCGCGTCCATAACGCCAGGGGCCGCGGAAAAAAGGGAGCGTAGTATGGGGCAAAAGATACATCCGAAGTCGGTCCGCCTGGGCTACATCCAGGACTGGGAATCAAAATGGTTCTCCCTGCGCGACATGCCGTCGCTCATCGGAGAGGACCATAAGATCCGCGAGGAGATCCGGCGGCGGTTCCGCATGGCCGCCGTGAGCTGGGTGGGGATCGAGCGCGCGGGAACCTATCTGCGGGTCAACATCCACACCGCGCGCCCCGGCGTCGTCATCGGCAAGCGCGGCGCCGACATCGAGGCGGTGCGCAACGAGATCGAGAAGCTGACCAAGCGCAAGACCTTCATCAACGTCATGGAGATCAAGGAGCCCGAGCTCGACGCGCGGCTGGTCGGCGAAGCCATCGCCATGCAGCTCGAGCGCCGCATCGCGCACCGGCGCGCCATCCGCCGGGCCCTGGAGCGGACCATGCAGGCCGGCGCCTTGGGCGTGAAGGTCGAGGTGAAGGGCCGTCTGGGCGGAGCGGAGATCGCGCGGCGCGAGTGGGCCCGCAAGGGCCGGGGGCCGCTGCACACCTTCTGCGCGGACATCGATTACGGGTTGACCGAAGCCCACACCAACATGGGGCTCATCGGGATCAAGGTCTGGATCTTCCGGAAGACCTACTTCGCGAAGAGCCCGAAAGAGCTTCTGAAGGAAGCCGAGGCCCTGGGCCAGCTGGCGCCCATGCCGGCGCCCGAGGCGGCGGCCCCGGCCCCGGTCGCGGTCGTCGCGGCGCCCCCGGCTCCGGCCGCGGTGCGGCGCGGGGACGAGAAGCCCGAGAAGATGCCGGAGCTTCCGGCTTCGGCCCTGGCGCAGTTGACGGGAGACGGGGCGGACGTCCCCGCGGCAGGAAAGCCGGAAGGCGAGAAGGAGTGATCCGATGCTGATGCCGAAACGAGTCAAGTACCGGAAGACCCACTCCCACCCCAAGGTGCAGGGCTACGCCAAGCGGGGCACGTCGATCGCCTTCGGCGAATTCGGCCTGAAGGCGCTGGAGCCCAAGTGGGTCACCGCCCGGCAGATCGAGGCCGGCCGCGTGGCGATCATGCGGCACGTCCGCAAGGGCGGCAAGCTCTGGGTCCGAATATTCCCGGACAAAGCGGTGACCAAGCATCCCGCCGAGACCCGCATGGGAAAGGGCAAGGGGGCTCCGGAGTACTGGGCCGCCGTCGTGAAACCGGGGCGGGTGCTGTTCGAGATCGAAGGGGTCACGGAAGCGGTCGCGCGGCAGGCCCTCTCGCGGGCGGCCTACAAGCTCCCCATCCGGACCAAGTTCATCGTACGGGACGAGGTATGAAGATCAAGGAAAAGGACAAGAAGAAGAACCTCTCCGTAGACGAGCTCCAAGCGGAGCTGCGGACGCTGCGGGAGAAGCGGTTCAAGCTGCGGTTCAAGCACCGCGTCACGCCGCTGGGCAACCCCCTGGAGCTGCGCACGGTCCGGCGCGACATCGCGCGCCTGCAGACGTGGATCCGGGAGAAGGCAGGGGCGGTCAAGGAGTAAGCCATGGCTACAGTTTCGACTTCCGAAAAGGCCGCGCCGCGCAACGACCGGCACGTCATCGTGGGGCTGGTGGTCTCCGACAAGGCGGCCAAGACCCGGGTGGTCAGCGTGATCCGGTCGACGCGGCACGCGCGCTACGAGAAAGTGATCCGCAAGCGCGTGAAATTCTACGTCCACGACGAGAAGAACGAGTCCCACACCGGCGACACCGTCGAGATCATGGGCTCCCGGCCGTTGTCGCGGTTGAAGCGCTGGCGCCTGGTCCGGGTCGTCAAGGCCGGGGTCCGGATCGCTTCGGACGTGACCGAGGGGGCGCAGGGATGATCCAGCCGCGGAGCATACTCGATGTGGCGGACAACTCGGGCGCCCGGAAGATCCGGTGCTTCAAGGTGCTCGGCAGCACGGGCCGGCGGTACGCTTCCATCGGCGACGTGATCATCTGCTCGGTGCGGGACGCGATCCCGCACGGCGGGGTGAAGAAGGGCGACAAGGTGCGCGCCGTCATCATCCGGATGCGCTGCCCCTTCCGCCGCAAGGACGGCTCCACCATCCGGTTCGACGATAACGCCGTCTGCCTCATCGACGACAAGGGCGAGCCGAAGGGGACGCGGGTGTTCGGTCCGGTGGCGCGGGAGCTCCGGGAACGGGATTACACGAAGATAATCTCCTTGGCCCCCGAGGTCATCTAGAGGATCCATCATGAAATCGAAGATCAAGAAGAAGGATACGGTCCTCGTCATCTCGGGCCGGGACAAGGGGAAGAAGGCGGAGATCCTCAAGGTTTATCCCGAAACGGGACGGGCGCTGGTGTCCAAGATCAACGTGTGCACCAAGCACGTGAAGCCCACGCAGGCCGAGCCCGGCGGGCGGCGCGACAAGGAGATGCCGATCAACCTGGCGAAGCTCATGCTGGTCTGCCCGAAGTGCGAGGTTGCGATCCGGCCCAAGATCGACCGTCTGGCGACGGGCGAGAAGGTCCGGGTGTGCCGAAAGTGTTCCGAGGTCATTCTCTGAGGTCAATATGGCGAAGGGTGAATCGAAGGCGAACGCGGACAAGACGAAGGAAAAGCCGAAGGATAAGCCGGTAGTGAAGGATAAGGCCAAGGGCAAGGGCAAGCCCGAGGAGAAGCGGGCCCCCATGGGGACCGGTCTCGTCGAGAAGAGCCCGGCGGTCCCGCGGCTGAAGACCCACTATTTCGAGCGCGTGGTGCCCGAAGTGATGGCCGCCCGCAGTCTCACCAATCCTCTGCAGGTGCCGCGGTTCCAGAAGATCGTGGTGAACATCGGCGTCAGCGAGGCCCGGGACAACATCCAGGCTCTCGACAGCGCGCGGGAGGACCTGGCGCTGATCACGGGCCAACTGCCGGAGACCCGCCGCGCCAAGAAGTCCATCTCGAACTTCAAGCTGCGCGAAGGGATGCCCATCGGGCTGCGCGTCACCCTGCGGGGCGACCGCATGTACGAGTTCTTCGACCGCCTGATGTCGACCGCGGTCCCGCGCATCCGCGACTTCCGGGGACTCGAGCCGCGCGGCTTCGACGGGCGCGGGAACTTCAACCTGGGCCTCAAGGAGCATCTCATCTTCTCCGAGCTGCACGTGGAGAAGGCGACGAAGGCGTGGGGGATGAACATCACGTTCGTCACCAGCGCCGCGACCGACGACGAGGGGCTCGATCTTCTGAGCAGGATGGGCGTGCCCTTCAAGAAGCGCGAAGAGAAGAAGGGGTAGGATCTATGGCCACTATCGCTTGGGTCGCAAAGATGAAAAGGCCGCAGAAGTTCGCGGTGCGGTACCGCAACCGCTGTCAGCTGTGCGGCCGGCCGCGCGCGTACTATCGCGACTTCGGACTTTGCCGGATCTGCTTCCGCAAGATGGCGCATCAGGGACAGATCCCCGGCGTGCGGAAATCCTCCTGGTAGGAGCGTGGCATGGACACCGTTGGGAACCTGTTGACGAGCATCCGTAACGCGAGCGAGAAGCAGAAAGATCGCGTCGACGTGCCCCTCTCCCAGCTCAAGGTCGAGATCGTCAAGATCCTGAAGGATGAGGGCTTCGTCGCCAACTACAAGACGCTGGTGGGGGACGACAAGCGGGCGCTGCTGCGCGTCTTCCTGAAGTATTCTCCGACGAAGGAGAAGGTGATCCGCGGCATCAAGAGGGTCTCGCGTCCCGGGCTGCGCATCTACCGCTCTTACAAGGACATCCCGCGTCCCCGCGGCGGCGGATTCGCGGTGACGATCCTGTCCACGTCCCAGGGCGTGCTGACCGGTGCGTCGGCCCGCGAGAAGAAGCTGGGCGGGGAAGTTCTGTGCCAGGTCTGGTAGAAGAGGTCTCGCTATGAGCCGCGTAGGAAGAAAACCGATCGACGTGCCCGCGGGCATCGACGTCAGGATCAAGGACTCCACGATCACCGTCAAGGGTCCTCTCGGGGAGCTGTGCTGGGCCATCCCGCGCGGGATCTCGGCGGAGCAGAAGGATAAGCAGGTGCTCCTGACCATCAGCCCGGCGCTGGCGAGGGAAGCCGGAGGGCCCGCGATGTACGGTATGTCCCGGGCCAAGATGGCGAACATGGTGGCCGGGGTCCAGACGGGGTTCTCGAAGGAACTCGAGATCCACGGCCTGGGCTTCCGCGCCACTTCGGAATCGCCCAACAAGATGTCGCTGATGCTGGGCTACACCCACCCCGTCCCTTTCGAGTCGCCGAAAGGCGTGACGATGGAAGTGGATAAGAAGGCCACCAAGATCGTAGTGAAAGGGATCGACAAAGAGGTGGTCGGCCGCGTGGCGGCTCAGATCCGCCTCTTGCGGCGCCCGGAGCCTTATAAAGGAACGGGCATCCGCTACGCGGGTGAGCGGATCATCCGGAAGGCGGGCAAGACGGCGGCTGGCGCGGGCAGCGGCGGCGCCGGCGGCGCGAAGAAATAGGCGCAGGAGCGGCGGATTCATGAAAGACAAGAAGATTCGATTCGTGTACCGTAAGGAGCGCACGCGCGGACGCATCCGGGAGGCCGCCAACGGACTCCCCAGGCTGTCGATCCACCGGTCGCTGAAGTGGATCTACGCGCAGGTCATCGACGACCTCAAGGGACAGACCCTGGTGGCCGCCTCTTCCCAGGATGAGAACATCCGCGGCAAGCGGGTCTGCTCCAAGAACCTCAAGGACGCCCAGGCGGTCGGGCGTCTCATCGCGGAGAAGGCGCTCAAGGCCGGGATCGAGAAGGTGGTGTTCGACCGGGGCGGGCGCATCTACCACGGACGGGTGAAGGCGTTCGCTGATGCCGCGCGTGAAGGGGGTCTAAAGTTCTGATCATGGCTGAAAACACATCCAATCCCGCGGGGTCCACCCCCGCCCCCGCCCCGCAGAGATCCGAGGGCGCGCCGCGCGGCCAGGGCTACGGCCAGGGCCACGGTCACGGAGGGGGGCACGGCCGCGGCCGTCCTCCCCGCCGGCAGTCCGAGTCCGAGATGCTGGGCCTGACGGAGACCGTCGTCTCCATCAACCGCGTATCCAAGACCGTCAAAGGCGGCAAGCGCTTCTCCTTCGGCGTCCTGGTGGTGGTGGGCGACAAGAAGGGCAGCGTCGGCTGCGGCCTGGGCAAGTCCAAGGACATCCAGTTCGCGATCCAGAAGGGCGCGTCCCAGGCCCGCAAGAGCATGATCAAGTTTCCGATCGCCAACGGCACCATCCCGCACGAGGCCGTGGGCAAGTACGGGGCGGGTTCGGTCTGGATGAAGCCTGCGGCCCCGGGCACGGGCGTCATCGCGGGCGGCGGCGCCCGCTGCGTCCTGGAGGCGGCGGGAGTGACGGACATCCTCGCCAAGAGTCTGGGGAGCAACAACCACTTCAGCATGGTGTACGCGACCTTCGAAGCCCTCCAGATCCTCCGGTCGAAAGAGGACATCATGAAGCTGAGGGGGAAGGCATGACCGCGGTCAAGACTCTGTCGCTGAACACCCTGTCTCCCAAGCCCGGCGCCCGGCGGCGTCACAAACGGGTCGGCTGCGGCGAGGGCTCGGGGCACGGCAAGACCTCGACCCGGGGGCAGAAAGGCCAGGGCGCCCGGTCCGGCGGCAAGCGCATGTCCGGATTCTCGGGCGGACAGGTCCCCCTGTTCATGCGCTTTCCCAAGCGCGGCTTCCGGAACACCGCCTTCCGCACGAGCTTCCAAGTGGTCCACCTCGATGACCTCGCCCGGGTGTTCAAGAATACCAATGAGGTCAGCCTGGAGTCCCTCCGGGTCCACGGCCTCATCAAGGGCCGCCAGCCCGTCAAGGTCCTCGGGGATGGGGCGCTGGAGAAGCCGTTGAAGATCCAAGCGCACGCGTTCTCCAAGAGCGCCCAGGAGAAGATCGCCAAGGCCGGCGGGAGCGTTGAGATCCTGTCGCGGCGGGGCGCCTAAGGCGTATGCTGCGGAAGTTCGCCGATATCGCGGAAGTCCCGGACCTGCGGCGCAGGGTGCTGTTCGCCCTGGGCTGTCTCGCCGTCTACCGCTTCGGCGCCGCGATCCCCATCCCGGGGATCAACGGCGAGGCACTGCGCGCCATCTTCCAGGCGCAGACCAGCACCCTGCTGGGCATCCTGAACATCTTCTCGGGCGGAGCCCTGGCGCAGTTCTCCATCTTCTCGATGGGGGTGATGCCCTACATCAACGCCTCCATCATCATGAGCCTGCTCCAGGGGGCGCATGTCATCCCCTATCTCGACCGGCTGCACAAGGAAGGGGAGCTGGGGCGGCGCAAGCTCAACCAGCTGACGCGGTACCTGACGCTGTTCCTGGCGGCCTTCCAGTCCTTCGGCCTGACCATCATGATCACCAAGATGCCGACTCCGGGCGGCATCCCGGTCGTGGCCGACCCGACCTGGTTCTTCTATTTCGTCACGGTCCTGACGCTGACCACGGGCACCGTGTTCATCATGTGGCTCGGCGAGCAGATGACGGAGCGCGGCATCGGCAACGGCGTCTCCCTCATCATCTTCGCGGGGATCGTGGACAAGCTCCCCGGCGGGCTCCTGGCCCTGATCCAGCTGGTGCAGGCCGAGGAGATCGGGCTCATCCGGGCGCTGTTCATCCTGGCGGGCATCGTGGCCGGCGTCACGGCGGTCATCTGGGTCGAGACGGCCCAGCGCAAGATCCCGGTCCAGTACGCCAAGCGCGTCGTGGGTCGCAAGATGTACGGCGGGGCGCAGAGCTTCCTCCCGCTCAAGGTGGATCAGTCCGGCGTCATCGCCGTGATCTTCGCGGTGAGCCTGCTGGCCGTGCCGATGACGGTCGCCCAGTTCATGCCGAATTCGGCCGCGGCTCAGCAGGTCCTGGAATGGATGAACCGCGGCTCCTGGCACTACCAGGTCATCTACGCGGCCCTCATCATATTCTTCTGCTACTTCTACAACTCGGTGAGCATCAACCCGGTGGACCTGGCGGAGAACATGAAGAAGTCGGGCGGCTTCGTGCCCGGCATCCGCCCCGGGGAGCCGACGGCCCAGTACATCGAGTGGGTCCTGGAACGCATCACCCTGGGCGGGGCGCTCTTCGTGGCGGCCGTGGCGGTGCTGCCCGAGATCGCGCGGCAGAGCTACAGCATCCCGTTCTATTTCGGCGGGACCTCCATGCTCATCGTCGTGGGCGTGGCGCTCGACACCATGGGTCAGCTCGAGGCGCATCTCATCATGCGCCATTACGAGGGTTTCCTCAAGAAGGGGCGCATCAAGCAGCGCTGGTTCAACGTGGGGGGGCAATAGTGAGGATCGTGCTTCTGGGCTGTCCGGGGGCGGGCAAAGGCACGCAGGCGAAGGTCCTGTGCGCGCGGTTCGGCTTGACGCACGTATCGACGGGAGACCTGTTCCGGACGGAGATGGCGAAAGCCTCCCCGCTGGGCAAGAGAGTGGGCGACTACGTCAAGAAGGGGATGCTGGTCCCCGACGACGTCGTCGTCGAGCTGGTCGCGGCGACGCTCGATGCCGTCCCCGGGGGCTGGCTCCTGGACGGATTCCCGCGCACCTTGGCCCAGGCCCAGGCCCTCGACAAGTACCTGGTCTCCAACGGCGGGAAGATCGACCTCGTCCTCTCTCTGGCGATGCGCGAGGAGGCCGTGGTGGCCCGCCTGGCCGGCCGGTGGTCCTGCCCGGCCTGCGGCGAGGTCTTCAACTTGCAGAGCCGGCCGCCCCAGCAGGCCGGGGTCTGCGACAAGTGCGGAGGGAAGCTCCTGCAGCGCGAGGACGACACTGAGGCGACGGTTCGCCGGCGGCTGATGGTCTACGAGGACCTGACCCGCCCGCTGGCCGCGTACTACCGGTCCGAGGGGAATTTCCAGGAAGTGGACGGCGGGCAGAGTCCGGAGGACGTGGCCCGCGCGGTCACGGCCGTGGTGGACGGAGTGCATGCTTAAATCGCTGACCGTGGACCTCAAGACCCGCGAGGATATCCAGAAGATGCGCGAGGCCGGCGCCCTATTGGCCGGCGCGGTGGAGCGCCTGCGGGCCCGGGTGCGCCCCGGGGTCTGCACCGCGGAACTGGACGCTTCCGTTGAGGCGGACCTTCGGAGCCAGGGCGCGAAGCCGGCGTTTTTGGGGTATCGCGGCTATCCGGCGACTCTGTGCGTCTCGATCAACGACGAAGTCGTGCACGGCATCCCGACCCAGCAGCGTCTGCTGCGCGACGGGGACGTAGTCAGTTTCGATCTGGGCTGCAAGTGGCGGGGCTTCTTCGCGGACATGGCCGTGACCGTGGCGGTAGGGGAAGTCTCCCCGGAGGCCCGCCGGCTGATCGCGACCACCCGGACGGCTCTGGAGAAGGGCATCGCGGCGGTCCGTCCCGGGGCGCGCATCGGAGACGTGGGCTGGGCCGTCCAGGAGTGCGCCGAGGCCGCGGGCTTCAGCGTGGTGCGGGATTTCGTCGGGCACGGCATCGGGCGGGCTCTGCATGAGGATCCCGCCATCCCGAACTACGGGAAGCCGGGGACGGGGGTCCGCCTGCAGCCGGGCATGGTGCTGGCGATCGAGCCGATGGTGAATTGCGGAGGCCCCGAGGTGCGCGTCCTCGAGGACCGGTGGACGGCGGTGACGGGCGACGGGCGGCTGTCGGCGCATTTCGAGCACACGGTGGCGGTGACGGAAGACGGACCGTCCGTGCTGACTCGGCTGGAGGAAGGCCTTGGTCAAGGAAGATAAGATCGAAGTGGACGGGAAGATCGTCGAGTCGATGGGGAATGCGATGTTCCGCGTGGAGATCCCGGGGAACCGGGTGATCCTGGCGCATATTTCGGGGAAGATGCGCGTTCACTACATCAAGATCATGCCGGGAGACATGGTGAAGGTGGAACTCTCTCCCTACGATCTGAGCCGAGGCCGGATCGTCTATCGCGAGAAATAGCCAGGAGATGCGATGAAGGTTAGAGCGAGCGTGAAGCCCATTTGTCAGAAATGCAAGGTGATCAAGCGCGGCCGCGTGGTGCGGGTCATCTGTACGAATCCGCGGCATAAGCAGCGGCAAGGATAGGTGAGCGTATGGCTAGAGTAGCTGGAGTCGACCTTCCCAAGAACAAGCGGATCGACGTGGCCCTGACCTACGTCTACGGCATCGGCCGCGTCATGTCGCAGCATGTCCTGGGGAAGCTCAACGGCGCGATCGACCCGAAGACCCGGGTCAAGGACCTGACCGAGAGCCAGGTGGGCTTGCTGAACTCCCTGCTTTCGAAGGAATATCGCGTGGAGGGAGAACTCCGTCGCGAGGTCCAGGCCAACATCCACCGGTACGTGGAGATCGGCTGCTATCGCGGGGTCCGGCACCGCCGGAACCTGCCGGTCCGCGGACAGCGCACCAAGACGAACGCGCGCATCCGCCGCGGCCGCCGCCGCACCGTCGGCTCGGGCGGAAAGGTCAAGGAATAATCGCTTTCGGGGAGCATGTCCATGGAAGAGGGAAAAGACAATAATTCGAAGCCTGAGGAAGCGGCGAAGCCGGCGGCGGCGGACGACGCCGCCAAGGCGGCCGCGATCGAGGGCGGGGCGCAGGCGGCGGCGAAGCCGGTGGTGCGCAAGCGGACCTGGAAGTCGGTGACCTTCGCGAAGGTCTTCATCCAGTCCTCCTTCAACAACACCATCGTGACCATCACCGACGACCGGGGTCAGGTGCTCTGCTGGGCCTCCGCCGGGTCGGCCGGGTTCAAGGGGACCAAGAAAGGCACCCCCTTCGCGGCCCAGGTGACGGCCTCCAAGGTGGGCAAGCGCGCCCTGGAGCTCGGGGTCAAGCAGGTGGCCGTGTTCGTGAAGGGCCCCGGTCCCGGACGCGAGACCGCGATCCGCGCGCTCGACGCCGCGGGTCTGCAGGTGATCTCGCTCAAGGACGTCTCCCCGATCCCCCACAACGGGTGCCGCCCGCCCAAGAAGAGGAGAGTGTAGTCATGGCCAGGTATACCCAAGCCGTCTGCCGGCTGTGCCGGAGAGAGCAGACCAAGCTGTTCCTCAAGGGCGAGAAGTGCTACGCCAAGTGCACGTTCGACCGGCGCCCGACTCCCCCCGGTATGGCCAAGGCCCAGCGGGGCAAGCCCTCGGAATACCAGAAGCGTCTGCGCGAGAAGCAGAAGCTCCGCCGGATGCTCAACATGACCGAACAGCCTTTCCGGCGGGTCATGGAGCGGGCCGCCCGCAGCCCGGGCAACTCCGCCGCGGTGCTGCTGCGGTCCTTGGAGCTGCGCTTGGATAACATCGTGCGGCGCCTGGGCCTGGCCACCAGCCTGGCCACCGCGCGCCAGATCGTCCTGCACCGGCACGTGCGTGTCAACGGCCGGGTGGTGAACGTGCCCTCCGCCGAGGTCAAGGTGGGGGACGTTATCTCCATCGACCCCCGGATGAAGGAGAATACGGGCATCAAGCTGGCCATGGAGTTCACGGAGAAGAAGACCCCGCGGCCGGCGTTCCTGGAGTTCGACGTCGAGAAGTTGTCGGGGAAGCTGCTGCGTGAACCCGCCAGGGACGAAAGCTCGTTCCCGGTGAACGACCAGCTGATCATCGAATACTATTCGCGGTAACACCCAGAGGGCGGAGGAAGGAAAGTGATCTACAAGGAACTGATTCTGCCGCAGAAGCTCTCCGTTGAGGAGAAGACGGCCACCGACAGCTACGCGAAGTTCGTGGCCGAACCGTACGAGCGGGGCTATGGGCACACCGTTGGGAACTCCCTGCGCCGGGTGCTCCTCTCCAGCTTGGAGGGCGCCGCCGTGACGGGCATCCGCATCGAGGGGGCCCGGCACGAGTACCAGGCCCTGACCGGGGTCCGCGAGGATGTGATGAGCATCCTTATGAACCTCAAGAAGCTCCGGGTGAAGCTCTTCTCCAACGGGCCGGAGACCGTGTATCTGACCGCCAAGAAGGAAGGGTCGGTGACCGCGGCGCTGATCCAGGAGAACTCCAACGTCGAGGTCATCAACAAGGACCTCCACCTGGCGACGCTCGAACCGGGCGGCAAGCTCGACATGGAGATCGAGATCTCCCGGGGCCGCGGCTACGTCCCCGCGGAGGACATCCAGGCCCATGCCAACTGGCCCGCGGGCTATTTGCCCGTGGACGCGCTGTTCTCGCCCGTGGTGAAGGTACACTACGACGTGGAGAACGCCCGCGTCGGGCAGGTCACGGATTACGACCGCCTCATCCTGGAAGTGTGGACCGACGGCTCGATCAGCCCGGCGGACGCGCTGATCCGGTCGTCCAAGCTCCTGCGCGAGTCCCTCAAGATCTTCATCCCCGAGGAGGAGTTCTCCGAGCAGGCTCCCGCGGGCGAGCCGTTCGAGGGCGGCGGCGAGACGCTGGGGGCGGGCGACGGGGCGTCCTTGGACGTCAAGCTGCAGGAAGTGCTCGGGCAGTCCGTGGACATGATCGAGCTTTCCAGCCGGGCCTCCAACTGCCTGAAGGTCGCCCGGATCAAGACGATCCGCGAACTGGTGGTGCGCCGGGAAGAGGAGCTGCTCGCCGTGAAGAACTTCGGCAAGAAGTCCCTCGACGAGATCAAGGACCGGCTCAAGGACCTCGGACTGACCCTGGGGATGCAGGTATGATCAAGCATCTCGGGGGCCGGAAGCTGGGCCGGACCACGGAGCATCGCCGGGCGATGCTCCGCAACATGGCGACGAGCCTGATCCTCCATGAGCGGGTCCGCACGACCCTCAGCAAGGCCAAGGAGCTCCGCCCGTTCACGGAGAAGATCATCACCCAGGCCAAGCACGGGAAGCACCAGGCGGTGCGGTCTCTCATCCAGAACCGGGTGGCGGTCAAGAAACTGTTCGACGTGCTGGCGGAGCGCTACGCCAAGCGCCCCGGAGGCTACATCCAGATCCTGCGCCTGGTCAACCGGGTGGGAGACGGAGCGACGCAAGGCCTGGTACGCTTGGTACAATAGCGGCGCGGGGTCATGTTCGACTATCTCTTCAGCCTCTTCTCTAACGACATGGGGATCGACCTGGGTACGGCCAATACCCTGGTCTACGTGAAGAACCACGGCATCGTGCTGCGGGAGCCCTCGGTCGTCGCGATCGAGAAGGACACCCGGCGCGTGCTGGCCATCGGGGCTGAGGCGAAAAGGATGCTGGGACGGACCCCCGCGTCCATCATCGCGGTGCGGCCGCTGCGCAACGGGGTCATCGCCGATTTCGACGTGACCCAGAAGATGATCAAGTACTTCATCCAGAAGGTGCACAACCGCCGGAGCCTGCTCCACCCCCGGATCGTCATCGGGATACCCTCGGGGATCACCGAGGTGGAGCGGCGCGCGGTGCAGGAATCGGCCGAGCAGGCGGGGGCCCGGGAGGTGTTCCTCATCGAGGAGCCCATGGCCGCCGCGATCGGCGCGGACATGCCCGTCTCCGAGCCGCATGCCAACATGGTCGTGGACATCGGAGGCGGGACGACCGAGGCCGCCGTGATCTCGCTGGGCGGGATGGTGGTCTCGAAATCGATCGACGTGGCTGGCGATGAGATGGACGACGCGATCGTCCAGCATTTTCGCCGCAAGTACAATCTGCTGATCGGAGAGACGACGGCGGAGGACGTCAAGATCCAGATCGGATCCGTCTTCCCTTTGAAGGAAGAGAAGACGATGGAGGTCAAGGGCCGGGATCAGGCCACCGGCCTGCCGAAGACGGTGTTGATCACGTCGGAAGAAGTGCGCCAGGCGCTCATGGAGCCCGTACAGCTCATCCTGGACGTGATCAAGAATACGTTGGAGGAGACTCCGGCAGAGTTGGCCGCGGATTTGGTGGACCGAGGGATGGTGCTGGCGGGCGGGGGCACGCTGATGCGGGGCCTGCCGGATCTGATCCGGCAGGAGACCGAATTGCCCGTGCATCGCGCCGCCGACCCCCTCAGCTGTGTGGCGATCGGGACCGGGAAGTTCCTGGAGCTGCTGGACAACTCCACGTACCGGCGCCCCGATTACGTCGCTTCGCCGCGCTTCGGTTCTTAGGTCTACCGCCGCGTGCCCGCCTAGCCGAGCTCCTCGGCATCATGAACCGCGAGAAGAGAGTCGCGACCTATCTATTGCTGGCGTTCAGCCTGGTTTCGCTGATCCTGCTGAGCCTGCCTTTGACCGGGAAGGTGCAGACCTTCCGCTGGGTGGTGTCCTATGTCCTGAGCCCGGCCCCCTTCTACGCCAACCGGGCCTTCGACCGCTTTTCCAACATCCCCTCCGACGCCGCGCGGCTCATCTCGGCGGATCTGGAGCTGCAGGAGGCGCGCCGGCGGCTCACCGAGTCCGAGCTGGTCCGGGCCGAGGCGGACTCCCTGCGGCTGGAGAACGAGAGGCTGCGCGGGGCGCTGGGCATCCAAGCCGCGGGCGCCAAGGTCATCCGCTGGGCGCGCGTGATGCAGCGGGACCCTCTGACCTGGAACCGTTCGGTGATGGTGGACGCCGGGGCCGAGGAGGGGGTCAAGCTCAACGCCCCGGTGCTGGGGGTGCAAGGGAGCACCGTGGCCATCCTGGGGCGGGTGGCCGAGCTGGGGGCGCACACCGCGAAGGTCCTGCTCCTGTCGGATGAGCTGTCGGCGGCGGCGGCCTATCTGCCGGGGCAGGGTTGGGAGGGGCTCGTCCAGGGGCAGGGGTCGGCGCGTCTGCGCTTGAATTACCTGCCGGTCGACGCCCAGTTGACGGTCGGTTCGGAGGTCTGCTCCTCCCCGACCAGCGCGACCTTCCCCGCGAACCTGCGCATCGGGACGATCTCGAAGGTGTTCGCGCGCGATCCCTTCCTGGCCTTCCAGTCGGCGGAGGTATCGGCGGCGGTCCCGCCTTCGGTCGTGAAGGAAGTGATGATCCTGGATCCGGCATTCTCGAAATGAGACAACTCGAGGGGCTCTTCGTCTTCCTGCTGGGGATGGCGGTCCATTGGATATGGTCCACCCGCTTCGCGTTGTGGGGTCTGGCCCCGATGATCCCGCTCGTCCTGACCATCGCCGTCGCCTCCCGGAACGGCTCCGTCGCGGGAGAGTGCTACGGGTTCGCCTGGGGCCTGTTTTTGGACATGCTGGGCATGCACGTTTTCGGGGCGAGCGCGCTGGGCCTCACCTTGGTCGGCTACTTCGTCGGGACGCTGCGCCGGAACATGGACCTGGCCAGCCTCCCCTCCCAGCTCATGCTGGTCGCCGGCCTGACCCCGCTGTTCTTGCTCTTCTACGGGACGATGGGGCTGGTGTTCGAACACCGGTTCCTCTGGGTGGGCTGGAAGCTGCTGCTCCTCACCCCGCTGTGCAACTGCCTGGTGGCCCCCTTCTGCTTCGCGGTCGTGCACCGTTTCGTGCGGTCAGGACGGACCAATGAGATGGATCTCTCCTGAGCCCCTATGAGGTCGGGCGTCAGGTACCTGGAGCGGCTGAATCTGTTATGGATCGCATGCTATTGCGCCTCGGCCGTGCTGGGGATACGGCTCCTCCACATCCAGGTGATGCGCAACGTCTACTACTCCCGGGTGGCCGAGAGCAACCGTACGCAGATCATCGCCCAGACCGCCCCGCGGGGCCGCATCTACGACCGCCGCGGGGAAGTGATCGCGACCAACCGCCCCGCGTTCTCGCTGATTTACCTGCCGCCCAAGAACCAGTCCGCGGCGGACCTGAAGGACCTGGCGCAGCGCCTCGCCCTCGAACTCCATCAGGACGAGGAGACGCTCTTCAAGAGACTGCGCGAGGCCGCGCAGGAGGAGTCGGCCATCCACCTCGCGGAAAACCTGCCCCTGGACACGATGTTCAAGCTCTCCGAGCTGAAGACCATCTACCCCGGGGTGGACCTGATCGTGGAGGCGCGGCGCTTCTATCCCAAAGGGGCGTTCGCCGGGCATCTCCTGGGCTTCATGGGGAAGATGGACAAGCGCAACTGGCGGCAGTACAAAGGGCTGGGCTACCGCGTGGATTCCTGGATCGGCAAGACCGGCATCGAGAAGCGCTACGAGCAGGAGCTGCGGGGGATCAGCGGCGAGATCCGCATGGAAGTCGACGCCCGCGGCCGCCTGAAGCAGAGGCTGGGGCAGGTCCCCTGGAAGCCGGGCGGGAACATCTACCTCACCATCGACGCCCGCATCCAGCGGGCCGTGGAGGAGGCCCTGCGCAACTCCACCTCGAAGACGGGCGGCGCCATCGTGCTCGATCCGCGCAACGGCGAGATCCTCGCGTTCGCCTCGATGCCCGATTTCGACCCGAACATCTTCCTGCTGCCGGGGTGGGACGAGGCGCGGGGCGGGGTGGGCAAGCTCCCGGAGTTCAACCGCGTCCTGACCGGAGTGTATGCCCCGGGCTCCACTTTCAAGATCGTGGTGAGCGCGGCTCTGCTCGAGGGACGGCGCGTGAGCCCGGCGGATCGGGTCTATTGCCCGGGCTACCTCCAGGTCGGGGCCCGCGCCTTCAAGTGCTGGGAGAAGAAGGGGCACCGCAGCATGGATTGGCTGGGGGGGATCGCCCATTCGTGCGACGTGTACTTCTACCGCATGGGGCTGCGCACGGGCGGGGAGATGATCGAGGAGTACTCCAAGCGCTTCCACCTGGGCAAGAAGACCGGCATCGACCTCCCCGGCGAGCGCAGCGGGAACCTCTTCGGACCGAGGTCGCGGCAGGGCCGGGGGAAGGGGTGGTATGACGGGGACACGGCCAACCTCGCGATCGGCCAGGGAGAGCTGCTGGTGACGCCGATCCAGATGGCGACCGTCATCGCCGCGGCGGCCAACCGGGGGACCGTCTGGCAGCCCCATTTCGTGAAGCGGCTGGAGCTCCCGGATGGACGGGTGCTCGAGCCGGAACCCCCGAAGCCCCTGGGGCGGGTGGAGCTCAGCACCGCGACGTGGGACCTGCTGCAGCGGGGGCTGGTGAACGTCGTCCGCGGCGGGACGGGCGGGCGGGTGAACGTGCCCGGCCTCGTCGTGGGCGGGAAGACGGGGACCGCGCAGAATCCGCACGGGGACGACCACGCCTGGTTCGTAGCCTACGCCGGCCGTCCGGGGGAGGAGCCCAGCCTCGCGATCAGCGTGCTGGTCCAGGGCGGGGGACACGGCGGCTCCGCGGCGGGCCCGGTGGCCCGGCGCGCGATCGAGGCGGCATTCCTGGAGTCGACCGGTCCCGTCGCGGGCCTGCTCAAGGAGCAGGCCGAGGCCGAAGAGCCCGCCTGGGAGGATCTGCCCCCCTTCCCGGCTGCGCCGCGCAAGCCCGCGGCGCCCGGCTCCGGGACTCCCGCGGGAGCCGCTCCGGCTCCGGGCCGGAACCTGCCGCGCCGCGAGGATATGGAGAGCCCCGTCTTCGGGAGTGAGGATCCCGAGGACGCGGGAGCGGGCGGCGGCCCAGGGGCCGCCGTCCCCGGGGCGGCGCCGTCCTCCTCCCGCGGAGGGGGCGGCGGCCCAGGGGCCGCCGTCCCCGGGGCGGCGCCGTCCTCCTCCCGCGGAGGGGGCGGCGGGAGCGGGGACCGGGAGAGGGCGCCGGCATGAGGTCCGAAGAGCTGTTCCATCCCCGGATCGATTGGGTGCTCATCTCCGCCATCCTGGGCCTCCTCCTCATCGGCAGCGTGGCCATCCTGTCGGCGGCGGCGCCCCTGCCGGCGTATTCCCAGATCATCCAGCGGCATTTCCTGGCCCTGGCCGTGGGCGGGGTCCTGTTCGTCTTCGGGATGGGCTTCAACTACCAGATCTTCCAGGACCAGTCGAAGACGCTCTATGTCGTGGTCGTGGCGATGATGCTGTGGGTGCTGATCTTCGGCCAGGAGGACCGGGGCACCCGGGGCTGGCTGCATTTCCGCTTCTTTTCTTTCCAGCCCTCGGAGCTGGCCCGCGTG
>Ga0209211_10003327_pt1 | contig 26382 bp, 23 predicted proteins | sample RifGroA2_FD_183992 | JGI IMG/M metagenome (GOLD analysis project Ga0209211, IMG submission 183992) | Groundwater microbial communities from Rifle, Colorado, USA - Groundwater A2 (SPAdes) (version 2) | ecosystem: Environmental > Aquatic > Deep subsurface > Groundwater | place: Rifle, Colorado...
GCTAGCCTGGATTCCCACGTTAAATAATTGAGCTAACACGATGGTGTTTTTCTACCCAAATTGGAATTTAAGGCGACGCCCATTCCACCAAGGGATGAGCCATTCTCTCTCGTGAAAGCCCGTGTTGATCAGGTAGGGGTTGTGTGCTTTTTTTTGGAATTTGACCGTGACGATCTCCTCTGAGATGGAGACAGTAGCCACTGCATCGATAAAATCCCGAAAAATATGTCTGGATTTGGCGGTTTCATAACCCTTCCCTATTTGTGACCCGAGGAGTCGATAGAGACTTGAAGCCATGAGCGTCAGCTGCAGATCACAATCAACTTTCATGGCAACTGAAGAAGAAAGAGCATCCATATGAAAAAAGTCAATACTATCCGCAATGCCGTTTTCAATAATCATTCTTTGGGCATAACGGCCAACGAGCTTTCTTGCTGATCGGTTTAACTGATTGGTTATCAGCAGAGTTGGTTTTTCATGGCCAAGATCTTGCAAAGCAATTTGTCTAAGTTGTCCTTGGTAATCTTTCAGCATAATTTTTTCATCGATGATCTTGGGAGTGCGGTATTCTCGGGAAATATTTTCAAGTTGAATTCTTCTCCATGCAGAAAGAGGGTTGGCATAAATTTTTTGAAGCAAAACCTCAGAGCGCCTTCTCAAGGTAATAAATCGAATTCCCATTTCATTGAGTTTGTTCAAATTAGTGTAGGTTGTAAGTTTTGAATCAAAGACTATTTCTTCTGGGTAGCTGCCAGTTCGTTCCTTCCAATACTCAACGAAACGTAGGACTTCGTCATTCTGATCTTCCTTTCTCACTCTTCCATTAACATAGCAAAAATATTTCTTCTCAGCATCCCATGTCAGAAAAGCCAGAAGCCCTTTTTGTTTGCGACTTCGTTTTGACACGTAGTGTTTTTGAAGGAGAGCCTCTTCGCCGTGGAAAGGAATCGTATGGAAATCAAGATCAAATGAAGCCCCTTGTTCTAACCCAATTTTAGAAAGTTCATCAAACCAATTTTTCATAACCTCTGCATAGAGTGGGGGATTAATTCGACAACTATATTCTGTGAGGAAAGATCTCTTTGGAATGACGTTGAGTCCAGCGAATAAAGCAAGCCCCTCGTCAAATACGTAGCTCATGACGTGACTATGTCTGGCATTTCCAAAAAGTTTAAGGGCTAAAAGTGCGCGCATGGCATGACCTGCAGGTATCATCTCACTCATGGGGAAGTGACTAAAAATATTGTCGAAAGGAATTTGGGCCAAGAAGGGAAGGAATAAAAACAACCCTCCAAATTTGGTTCGAAATTGATGGTTTTCAAGTTGAAAATTTCGCACGTCCGCAACGGGAGCTTTGTCGGGTTTGATTCCGGGTAATCTGTCTTCATCGTTTCTACGCGGCAGACGAGCGAATCCCTCTTCTTTAAGAATCTCAGAGATTGAGGGTCTACTCAGAGGCTTACCAATTTCTTTAAGGGCTTCTTCTATATCATAAATGGAGAAGTTCTGTTTTCTCATTTTGATAACCTGGTCCCGAACGTCATCTTTTTTTGGAGCCACCTGAGGTCCTCTTTTGGGTTCCAGAAAAAAAGAACGGTTGGGATTTTTTCGAAATTCACAACAAAGCACTCTAAAACTGCCAGGAGAATAGGCAAATTTCTTTGCCACCTCATTTGAGGGGACTTTATCAACGAAGTAAGCTCGTAAAGCTTCATATTGTCGATGGACAACGTTTTGGGGATCGAGAAAGGCTCGCTGTTCGATCGTTAAGTCATTTGATTTACTGTTTAACATATATCCACAATGTCAGATTTAAACGTGAATGTAAAGATAAAAATCGCGCATAAATCCAAATTCTCCTGAAAAACTTGAATTATATAGATTAATAGCCAGAGCAGTCTTTTCTGTAGATGTTTATTTAACAATGTGGATAATAAAAATTAAGGTAGGTATATGATATAATATACGAGACAATAAATGGTTTGTTTTTAAAGACTTAGAAAAATGAAGCCTTAACTTATAGAGAGTAAAAGGGAGCTGTGGGAATCCAGGCTAGCGTATAAAAAGCGTATCCACTCTAATAGCTTTTCCATTAACGAAACTTTAAGGTAAATCGCGTATTCTCTTACAATAGGGCGATGTTCTCGTCTAAAACAAGACTGTGATCTCGCCCTTCACCCTTAAACATCAACGTAATTAAGGAAAGAACGTGTTTAATAAATTTATCAGCCCAATAACCCTAGCAGTCATTCTAGCTATTTCCAGCATCCTCATAAGTCATGAGGCGCAGGCTCAGGCAAAAGAAACGTGTTATTGCCAACAGGATTCCGCTCCCGAGAGGCTCATAAACTACTGGCAGATATGGAGAGGAACAAATCCGGCAATACTAGTAACTGATAAACAATATCTCAACCAAAAATTCTGTGAAAATGCTTTAAAAAGCAAAGATAATAAGGATATAAAACAGTATTGTAATTAAAAGCAAAACGCGAGGAAGGCTTTATCCTGGTTTGTTAGGTCCTGCTACGCTCCCTTTTTCCCATCAGCTCGCGAATGACATAATGGAGAATTCCTCCATGTTGATAATATTGAACCTCATTTAATGTGTCGATACGACACAAAAGCGGAATCACTTCTTCTCCCCCATCTCTTCGGCGAATGCATGCCCTGACTTTCATTTTAGGCGTTATTTCTTTCTCTAATCCTTCAATATCTATTAATTCTGAGCCATTTAAATTCAAAGACAAGCGTGTCATGCCTTCCATAAACATTAAGGGCAAAACGCCCATGCCAATGAGGTTGCTACGATGAATTCTCTCAAAGCTCTCCGCAAGCACGGTCTTAACCCCTAAAAGGCGCGGGCCCTTGGCGGCCCAATCCCGCGAGGAGCCTGTTCCATATTCCTTCCCTGCAATAATAAGTAAAGGCACCCCCTCTTCCTTATACCGCATGGCTGCATCATAAATGGAAAGCACATCTCCGTCCGGCATGTGGCGTGTCACACCTCCCGTAATGCCGGGCGTCATTTCATTCTGGAGGCGAATATTTGCAAAGGTTCCCCGCATCATCACCTCATGGTTTCCTCGGCGTGAGCCATAGGAATTAAAGTCATTCACTGCAACATTATGTGCCAAGAGGTAAAGTCCTGCAGGACTATCTGGTTTGATGCTGCCTGCTGGAGATATGTGGTCTGTTGTAATACTGTCTCCCAAGATCACAAGCGGGCGCGCGGCTTTGATATTTTTTAAAGGAGCAGGGCTCATTGCCATCTCTTCAAAGAAGGGAGGTTCCTTCACATAGGTGCTGGACTTGGGCCATGCGTAAGTTGTGCTTCCTTCAATCTTCATCTCCTTCCATTCTTTTCCGCCGTCAAAGACATTGGCATAGCGCTTGGTAAACATTTCTGGCGTCAGGCTTGATTGGATCACATCTCGAATTTCTTGATTAGTGGGCCAAATATCCCGCAAATAGACATCCTGCCCTTCCTGATCTTGCCCTAAAGGATCATTGAAAAGGTCAATGAGTATAGAGCCCGCTAATGCATAGGCCACAACCAAAGGGGGAGAGGCCAAATAGTTCATCTTTACCTGTGGGTGAATGCGACCTTCGAAATTGCGGTTCCCTGACAAGACAGCGGCTACAGACATATCATGGGTATCAAGTGTTTTTGCAACGGGTTCAGGAAGAGGGCCTGAATTCCCTATACATGTGGTACAGCCATAACCTACTAACTCAAACCCTAAAGCGTCTAAGTCTTTTTGAAGGCCAGCTTTTTCATAATAATCGCTGACCACTTGGCTCCCTGGTGCCAAAGATGTTTTAACCCAAGGCTTCGAACGTAACCCTTTCTCAAGGGCCTTTCGAGCCAATAGCCCTGCTCCCACCATGACCATAGGGTTAGAAGTGTTTGTACAACTCGTAATAGCGGCAATCACCACATCACCTTGTCCGAGAGTATAGTCTTCGCCCGCCACAGACACACGCTTCACACGACCATCCTGCCGTTCTTCATGAGCCAGTGTATTTTCGGCTGAGGGAACAACATTTTTTAAAAGGATCTTATCCTGGGGACGTTTTGGCCCTGCAACGCTTGGCTCAACATCATTTAAGTTTAAGAGCAGCGTTTCTGTAAAGACAGGTTCTTCCCCATACCATAATCCTTGAGCTTTGGCATAGGTCTCGACGAGCTGAATACGATGGGGACCCCGATTGGTAAATTTGAGGTACGACAGGGTTTCATCATCAATGGGGAAAATACCACAGGTGGCCCCATATTCAGGAGACATATTCCCTATGGTGGCGCGATCAGCAATGGACAAATGCTTTAAGCCTGGCCCATGGAATTCTATAAAGTTGCCGACAACCCCCTTTTCCCGCAACATTTGCGTCACTGTTAAAACAAGGTCTGTAGCTGTCGTTCCTTCTTTCAGTTGTCCCTCAAGGCGAAACCCAATCACATCCGGAATAACCATGGAAAAAGGCTGGCCCAGCATGGAGGCTTCCGCCTCAATACCACCCACTCCCCAGCCAAGAATACCTAAGCCATTTATCATGGTTGTATGGCTGTCCATGCCTACAAGAGTATCTGGAAAGACCTCATTCCGCCCCTCGCGGACATGCGTCCACACAACTTGCCCCAGGTACTCCAGGTTCACTTGATGACAAATGCCCGTCCCAGGCGGAACCACCCGAAAGTTATTAAAAGCACTTTGCCCCCATTTTAAAAAGGCATAGCGTTCATAGTTTCGCTCCACTTCCCGATGAACGTTAAAGGCATAGGAATCCGGCGTTCCAAACTTATCGACACTCACCGAATGATCAATAATCAAATCCACGGGCACGAGAGGGTTAATGACCTTTGGATCCCCCCCCATTTTTTGGATAGCCTCCCGCATGGCTGCCAAATCCACAACTGCAGGAACACCCGTAAAATCCTGCATCAAAACGCGCGCAGGTGTAAAAGCAATTTCTTTATCCGAGGTGCGCGTTTTCACCCACTGAGCTAAGGCCTCAATATCTTTCCCTTTGACAGCCACCTCATCCTGGAGCCGCAGCATATTTTCAAGGAGAATTTTTAAAGTATATGGTAGGCGAGAAATGTCCCCCAAATGTTTTGCAGCTTCCTCTAAGGAGTAGTAGGTATACTCTTTCCCCTCAACGATAAGCATCTTTTGAGTTTGAAGATGATAAGACATGGGGTTCTTTCTTCTATTTATGAGGAAAGTTTAACAGATTCAGCCCTTCTCTGCATATGGATTTTTGCCTGACCTCACAAAGAGACGCAAAGGAACCCCTTTCAAATCAAAGGATTCACGAATCCCGTTCGCTACGTATCGTACGTAAGAATCAGGTAATTCTTTCGCTTTGCTACAAAACAATACAAAGGTCGGCGGCCGCGTTTTAATTTGGGTTAAATATTTAATTTTCACCCGACGCCCAACAACCAAAGGAGGGGGATGATGTGTCACAAGCTCTTCAAGCCACCGGTTGAGTTTTGCCGTCGAAATCCTTTTATTCCATAAAGCATAAATTTCTAAAACCGCATCCAAAAGCTTTCCTATATTTTTGTCATTCAGCGCTGAAATGGGAACCAGGGGAATGCCCCTTACTTGGGGAAGTGTTGTCGTCAGGCGGGCCTTTAGATGCGTCAAAAGCTCTTGTTTATTATGGATTAAATCCCATTTGTTGAGGGCCAACACGAGGCAGCGCCCCTCATCGATCACTTGGCTTGCAATATGTAAATCTTGTTTTTCCAAGGGCTGGGTTGCATCCACCACTAAAATGGCAACTTGAGCATATTGAATGGCTGAAAGGCTTTCTGTTGAGGCGAGCCATTCCAATTTTTCTGTTACCTTGGCCCGCCTACGCATTCCTGCTGTATCAATCAACCGTATGGACTCTCCCTTATATTCCCACTCAATAGTAATCGCATCCCGCGTTGTGCCTGCCTCTGGCCCTGTTAAAACCCGCTCATGCCCTACGAGTTGATTCAAAAGGGTGGACTTTCCCACATTAGGACGCCCTACAATAGCCAATTGGAGTGGGAAGCTCTTCTGTTCCTCGACAAGCTCTTCCGCTCCTAGGGGGCCTTTATAATAAGGGAGAAGGGCCTCATAAAGGGTATCCATCCCCTGACCATGCTCAGAGGAAAGAGGGAACGGCTCTCCAAAACCAAACCCCCAGGCTTCAGCTAACGCATTTTGTCCTTCCTTCCCCTCACATTTATTGGCAAGCAAAAGGACTGGCTTTTTCGCTTTTCTCAAAAGGCTAACAAAGACTTTATCGCGAGTGGTCACCCCCTCACGCGCATCGATCATAAACAAGATCACATCTGCCTCTCCTAGGGCACGGAGAACTTGGTTTTTCATCCCTTCCATAAGACGATCGGTTGTTTTTTCCTCAAGGCCAGCTGTGTCCATTAACCTGAGGGGAATATCGCCCAGCTGACCAAAAGCTTCTTTTACATCGCGTGTCACACCAGGCAAGTCATGAACCAAAGCGAGACGCTTGCCACACAAGCGATTAAAAAGGGTAGACTTTCCCACGTTGGGTCGTCCAACGATTGCAAGCTTTAGACCATATTTTCTGCAAAAGGCTTCAGAGAGAATCATAAATATTCATCACTGGGTTAAGGCGTGTGGCATCATCAATTTTGATAGACAATCCTTGGTATACTGGCATCAGCAAGCCCCCTTATTTATAGGCCGTAATATCGCCTTCGTCCGTTAGGATATAGAGAGTATCTTGGGCCACAATAGGGGGGAGAGATAGGGAGGATGCAAGGTTTTGTCTGCTGAGGATCTTCCCCGTCTTAGGATCAATGACAACCATCTCTCCATTTGCACCCACTAAATAGAGTTTATTTCCTGCAATGAGTGGCCCTTCCCACATTACTTTAAAGGGTTGTTCAGGATCAGATTCGAGCTTTGTGACCCAAACCACCTCACCATAATCACGAGTTAAGCATAGGAGTTCATTGTGGGTGGTCACCATAAAGATATAGTCGCCAGAAACAGCTGGGGTCCGTGTACCACCAATGCTGCGTTCCCAAACTCTCTCACCACGACGGAGATCATAAACGGCCATTTTCTGATTATGGCCCACAATAATGACCTTGTTGTTATCAATAACAGGCATGGCGCGAATATGAGAAAGGGCGGATAAGGAGTCCGGGCGACGGGTGGAACTGAGGGTTTCTGTCCAAAGTTGGTAACCATTATCGGCTTTTAGGGCATAAATTTCCCCAGAAGAATAGGTCACAATAACAACACCTTTTGAAACAGCTGGACTCGCCGTTCCTAAAAGCCCCGCAAACTCTGTAATCCCCGCATGCTCCCATACTTGCTTCCCTGTTTCCCCATTTAAAACCGTAAGCATATTACTAATGGTCAACACATAAAGACGTCCATCGTGGTAGGTTGGAGCCGCACGAACGGGGCTTTGAGTTGGAAACCGCCAGAGAATTTCTCCGCTTTTCGCATTTAAAGCCAAAACTTCTGCATGAGGAGAGGTCACAAAAACCTTTCCATCGCCATAGGCAAGCCCACCGCCAATAATATCGGAATCCTTGCCTTCTGGAGCAATGTCTGCACGCCAAATCGCCTCCCCTGTTGCGGCATGAAGGGCTGAAACAGTGCCATAGGTATCTAAAGCAAAAAGCACACCTTCATTTACGATAGGAGTGGATAGAAGCCTGCCCGCCCCATCGCCATAGCCAACAGATGCTGTCCATTGAGGCTGAAGTGAGCCTGGAAGAGATAAATTAGGCATAACATGGTTTGACTCTCGTCCCATTTGGGCCCAGTTTTCATTCCTCTCAAGAAGAGGTAGAGAAACCGAGTGATTCTTGGCTTCAGCATCGACCTTTATAGAACTTTCATAATCCACAACCGCAATACGCTCTCCAGTAAGTGGGATCTTTTCAGGACTACAGGCCGTCAATACCCCAAGCAATAAAACCCACGCCCAATTCTTACGCATGATTACTTCTCTTTCTTTTCATTTTTTTCAAAAAATGAGGCTGGCACATCAATTTGGGAGAGCATCATGCTAGCACGTACTTGCTCATATGGGGAGGCGTAGGACTCCTCCAGAATTGCGAGAAAATCCTTTGCAGCTGCTACTTCGTCTCCTTGCCTTAACTTTTCTAATCCTAATAACTCATAGGAAAGAGGCGCCCAGGCGTTATTGGGAGCTGTCAGCGGTTGAAGAGCCGTGAGAGAAGAAAGGGTACGCGCAGCACCCAAAACCTTTGTTAAGTTCCCCAAGGCAGGATCAGAGACGTTCTGTTGTGCCATTTCAGTATAGATCTCGGCGGAATTAGAGAGGAGAGCCGCTTCATAAAGACGAGCAAGTTTTGCATAGCCCCCCTTCTCTTGAGCAAGACTTTGAAAGGCCTTTAAAGCTTCCTCAGTCTTCCCTTGCTTATAGAGGGTCACAGCTTTGGAGAAAGAAAGATATGTGTTCAGCTTGCTTTGATGGGCCATGTATTTCCATAAGGTATATCCTGTTGTTGCAATGACAATCGCAAGGGCAAGGGCAATCACATAATTCCCATACTTATGCCAGAGGTCATAAATTCGTTGTTCTTGGATATCCTCCTCAAGCTCCCGTAAAAAATCAGACATCATACAGCTCCATTTTTCTGTTCCCTACCATAAGGGAACTTGTAATTTTGGTAAAGGGGCCTTACACAGGAGCATATGAGCAGCTCCTATGAAACGGTTTTTCTTTAATCGTATAGTAAGTTTTAATAAGAAAGGAGCTCCTTTTCTAAATCACAAAGGTTAATAGCTTCTATATCTTCTGATAATGGGAATCTCTCATCTCCCGGGTAAACAATAAAGCTACGATCAGGCTTTGTATCTTCTTGAGCATGATAAAACCCTTTTGCTATCTTTGGGGATAAACTTCTTTTTATTTCAATTGCCCAGCAATTTCCTCCCGGGAAGGTCAATAATAAATCAATTTCTGCCCCTGCCGCCGTACGATAGAAATTTGCTTCTGTCCCAGACGGTACCGCAGACAAAAGGTCTTCGATGACAAAGGCTTCCCAACTTTGACCAGCAATGGGATGCCCCAATAGATCTTCCTTGTTCCTTATATTTAAAAGCGCATGGGTGATACCACTATCACGAATCATAACTTTTGGTGATTTTATAAGGCGTTTTCCAACATTTTTATGCCATGGCATAAGTCTGCGAACGAGTAAAAGATCAACTAAAAGATCCAAATAGTGTGAAATCGTTTTTCCATCAATGCCGAGCCCTCTTGCTAAAAAAGCAGTGTTTAAGAGTTGAGATTGGTTATGAGCTAACATCACCCAAAAACGTCTTAAGGTTTCTGCTGCAACACGAGATCCAAATTGAGGAACATCCCTTTCAAGGTATGTTCGAATAAAATTCCGTCGCCAGTTTAAACTTTTCACTTCATCCTTCGCGAGAAAGCTATTAGGAAACCCTCCCCTCACCCAAAGTGTGTCTTGTAACTTAGGCTCAATCTCTAAGACATCAAAGGGGGTCATTTCGAGATAGGCTATCCGTCCTGCCAATGATTCCCCTAATTGACGAAGCAAGTCCATTGATGCAGAGCCCAAGAGAAGGTAACTTCCAGCTGTTTTTCCAACCCTTCTTTCTTGGTCGATCAGTCCTCTTAATGTTTGAAAAATATTGGGGAGGCGATGAACTTCGTCGAGAATTACAAGTTTGTCCTTATGTTCTTTCAGGTAGAGCTCCGGATTTGTGAGCTTGACTCGATCTGATTCTGACTCCAGATCCAAATAAATTGAAGGGATATTTTTTGCGATTTCAAGAGCAAGGGTTGTTTTCCCGACTTGTCGTGGTCCCAAAAGGGCTACGGCAGGATACTCCTGGATAAAGTTTTTTAATTTTGGTTGAATGTGTCTTTTAATGATCATTGCATTTATGGATATAGTCTCCAGATATACAAGGAATCATATCATGAGGTTGTCGCCTTATCTAGGAAAATAATCATAATAAATATCCACATCTCACACCATCTTTTATTCGAAAAAATTTCGATTTCAATTCTAAAAAGGCACACCCACATCATAGACGACCACATGTAGACCACTACGACCGACTTTTGCGAACTTAAACTCATCAACATCTACGAATTTGACTGCGAGAAGGACATCGCAGACCAAGCCCATAAAAAACAAAGAGAGAAAGAAAAACTTCTTTTAAAACTAATCTGACTGTATATCGTTTCTTTAAAAAAATCGGATGCGACATTGAGGATTTTATGACGGACGATTAGCTGACATCCATCACAACCTTGGATTGCCAGGTAAGACGAAGGGCATTAACAATGGCCAAGATATCGATTCCCTCCTGCAGCAAAGCTCCCATCACAGGAGGCACCATACCAATCGCTGCAAAATACATTCCCACAAAACTAAGGAACATTCCTCCGACGGCACTGATAAGAGCTATGTGGCGCATGCGCAAGCTAATGTGGATCAATTCATCAACCTTAGCTAAAGAACTTTCGAGGATAACTGCCCCCGCTGTTTCTGTCGTTACCAGATTGTGTTGGCCAAAGGCAAGTCCCACAGTTGCAACCGCAATGGCGGGCGCATCATTAACCCCATCTCCCATAAAAAGTGTTGGCGCTTTGGCTGTTTCTTTCGCAACAATAGCAACCTTTTGCTCTGGGGTTTGGCTTGCATAAATTTCCTTAATTCCTAACTGCTTAGCAATGTGTTTGACTTCTGATGCACGATCGCCAGAAACAACCATAATTTTTTTAAAGTAATGAATGGGTGCCAGGTGAGCAATAAAGGAATGACCTTCTAAACGAAGTGTATCTCGAAAATAAAAAACAGCCGCGAGCCGATCGTTAATGAGAATAATGCTCTCCATTCCAAGCCTCATACCCGGCAGCGAGGCAGCCTCCTTGGAATGCTTTTCAATAAATTTCTGCCGGCTTGTAACTTGAACAATTTTTCCTCCCACATGGCCAATCAACCCTTGACCGGGGGTCTCTTTTATTTTATCGACTTTTAAGAAATCTAAATGCAAGTGTTGAGCCTTTTTTACGATCGCCATTGCCAGAGGATGCTTTGAAAACCTTTCAACGCTCCCGACAAGTTGGAGAAGGCCCTCCTTATCAATACCGGGCAAGAGCTTAATATCAATGAGTTCTGCTTGTCCATAGGTCAATGTTCCTGTTTTATCAAAGATAGCGGTCTTACAAATTGGTAAGCGCTCTAACACTACAGGATCTTTAATGATAATCCCCTTTCGAGCCGCCAAAGAAATCGCGCTAATAATCGTAATGGGTATGGCGATAAGCAAAGGACAGGGGGTTGCAATTACCAAAACAGCCAGAAAGCGAATAGAATCATCCGTTAAATACCATGTCAAAAACGCTAAGCTTAAAGCGATAGGCGCAAAGACAGCCCCCAATTGATCACCCAAGCGACGAAAATGGGGCCGCATTTGCTCCGATTCTTCCATCACTTTCATAATTTCGGCATAACGAGAATCTTGAGGTAGTTTTTCGGCACGAATGGTCAGCATTTCTGCGCCATTGATTGCTCCTGAAATCACTGAGGCTCCTGGTGTCTTTGAAACAAAATAGGGCTCTCCCGTAAGATAGGATTCATCCATAGCCCCATGCCCCTTAATGACAACGCCGTCAACTGGACAGGTTTCATGAGGATAAATAACGATTTGGTCCCCAATCCTAACTTTCGCAAGAGGACTGTCCTCAATATGAGATTTAATTTTAAGATGCACGATAGAAGGCATCCGATCAGCCAAGGCCAACAAGACAGATGAAGCGCGCCTTAGGGAATAGGCCTCAAGTACCTGTCCTGTGGCAAGCATAAGCATGACAAGCGTAGCTGCCAAATACTCTCCTAAATAAGCTCCGACAACAATGGCAATTGCAGCTAACAAATCAGCTCCTATATTGCGTTTAGCAAGCTTCCATAGGATTTGTAAAATCAAGGGCACACCGCAGAGAATAATGACGATAAGGAGAGGAATATCCTTAGCAGCAGTATTATAAATAGGCCGAAGAGTGGTGAGCCCAATTAGGAAATAAAGAAAAATTGCAAACAAGAGGAGAGCTACTAGGGACACTTGCCATTTTGAGATAGAAGAACTCTTATCTTTATTTTTTATCATCCACTCATCAAGCTTTGAATAAACTTATTAAGAGATGACAACACTCCCCTTAATTCTTGGCAAGGATAAAATGCTTTGTTCAAATCATTTTGTGACCTAGCACTTGTCTGGCAAAGTCCCAAAAACAATGATTCCAATAACCATACATAATGTCGGTAAAGTAGGAATAAACATCGTTGTGTTTTTGGAGAGAAGAAAATTACTTTTTAAATATGTATTAAAAGAGCAAATCTATCATCTAGATCGCTGTTCAAGCAGTTTTTCCTCTTCATTGAGCAGTCTCAATGAATTAATTGTTTAATTTCCTGAGAAGAGAGTTGGGTTAAATCAGCAATCGTCCCTATATCTACTCCTTTTAAGATAAGGGTTTTTGCTATTTCTACAGACCGTTCATGCCTACCTTGTTCAAGACCCTGCTCGAGACCCTGCTCAAGACCTTGCTCGAGACCTTGCTCGAGACCCTTTTTAAAAACCTGTGGTTTTAAATAATCTACAAGTGTCATCAGCTTTTCCTCATCTATAGTTTCAAGTTTCTTAATAGCTTGATAAAAGTCTTTCTGATTTGATGTTTTTCCTACACACATTAGATAAAACACTATAGTTACAATATAGCTTTCTTCTCCATGCTCTTCAAGTTTTTTCAATCTCTCAATAATGCTTCTCACAAAAGGAACGATATCTATGTCATGGATGTGCTTCAATGCCAGTGCCATCGTCCCATACCATAAATCCTCCCGCAATTGCTCATCAGTAATTTGCGTAAGGTCAATCAGTTGATAAGGCGAGGAGAAGATTTCTTTGGCAAGCTTTCGTTCTTCAGATGGGAAAAGGTCAAACATGTCCATGGAATGCTTATAAGGCCGCCCCCCTGTATAAAACACCACGGGATAGACGAGTGGAAGCTTACGACTTTTTGTTGTTTTAAGATGCTCTTCCATTATGGCCATCACATATTTCGACATTCGAAAGGGAAGAAGAGAATCCGGCTTTGATGCATGTTCAATCAACAGATACAAAAAACCCGGCTTTCCATTAAATTTAGCTTCATACAAAAGATCAACACATTTAAGTCGGAGACTATCGTCGATAAAGCTTTCTTTACAAAGCTCCATCGAGGAAAAATCAATCACCTTCTTTATTTTCTCAGGCAGGTTCTTTTTAAAAAATTCCTCAATAACCTTTGAATTACCCATCAACGCACGGGTCAATCTATCATGTGGATATAATTTGTTCTGAGCCATTTGTTATCATTATTGATTAAGGCTTTATAAAAGTTACTTTCCTTTTTTGGCTTTTGCAAGAGCATTAAATTTCTTATCTAAATTCATCGCCGTCCAAATAATTTCTCCATATCAACCCGTGTCAGCTCTACATAGGTGGGGCGACCATGGTTGCATTGTCCTGAATAGGGCGTTTGTTCCATTTGGCGCAAAAGAGCATTCATTTCTTCAATGGAAAGTCGACGTCCGGCCCTCACGCTATTATGACAAGCACTAGTGGACAAGACTTCTGCCAGCTGCTCTTTCAAACTTAAGGTATCTCCAAGCTCTTTTAACTCATCAGCAAGATCCGTTAAAAGGCCTTTTATATTAAGCTCTCCTAGAAGAGCAGGAATTTCGCGGACCAAAAAAGCCTTTTCCCCAAAGGGCTCTATGATTAAACCAAAACTTGCAAGGTCTTCCCTCACCTCATTTAACCGTTTCTGCTCTTCCTCCGACAACTCAACTACCTCGGGAATGAGAAGCGGCTGACGTTGAACATGTCCTTTTTCAGCCTTTAACCGTTCATAGACCAGCCGCTCATGGGCCGCATGTTGATCTACGAGGATCATCCCTTGTTCTGTTTGCGAGACAATATAGGTTTCATGGAGTTGAGCTTTTGCAAATCCTAAGGGAGGTGTTTCTAAGGGAGCGTCATCCAATAAAGGCGAAGGAGCCTCCTGAAGAGATGTGTAACTAGGACGTGAAGCTTGCGGCATATACCCACTTGAAAGAGATGGTTGACGCAAAGGCTCAGGCCGAAAGGCATAAACAGCCGCTTGGCTTATCGTTGTCGATGTCTTATGGCTGGCTCCTGCCAGAGCTTGCTTTAACGCACTGACGATAGTTCCTCGGATAAGGCCGCTATCGCGAAAGCGTACCTCATTTTTAGCGGGATGAACGTTCACATCTACATCTTCGGAAGGAAGATCCAAAAACAGGGCTAGCAAAGGATATCGATCAGAAGCTAAAAAGTCTTGATAAGCTGCCCGGATGGCTCCATGTAAAAGTTTGTCCTTAACAGCCCTCCCCCTCACGAATAGATATTGGTGTATCGCATTGGCACGGTTAAAGGTAGGCAAGGAGATAAAGCCGCTTAGATGAATATCCCCGCGACTCATCTCAAGGGGCAAGGCATTGTCCGTAAATTCTTGCCCCATAACCTGTGTCAGTCGCTCGTTCAAAGTCTCACAGGATTTATACGCAAAGACAGTGCGCTGGTCAGCCAAGAGCTTGAAGGCCACGGACGAATGGCTCATAGCCAGCCGATTCAGCAAATCCACAGCATGGGAGAGTTCTGTTTGTGGCGTTTTCAGAAATTTGAGTCGCGCTGGCGTTGCATAAAACAAATCTTTGACTTCAATATGGGTTCCTTGAGGATGAGCCGCGGGGATGATTCCCTTCTTTTCGCTGCCCTCCACTTTTAGACACCAAGCCTCCTCTGCGTCTTGCGAGCGGCTTGTAATATGAAGGCGACTGACAGAGCCTATGGAAGGAAGTGCTTCACCACGAAAGCCAAGGGTTTGAATGTTAAAGAGATCGCTATCCGGCAGTTTTGAAGTGGCATGGCGCTCCACAGCCAACTCCAAGTCCTCGCGCCCCATGCCTAACCCATTATCAGTCACAGCAATCAAGCTCCGCCCCCCATCCCGCAGCTGAACTGTAATTTGTGTGGCTCCCGCATCTAGGGCATTTTCGACCAATTCCTTTATAACGGAAGCTGGCCTTTCTACCACCTCACCGGCTGCGATTTGATTGATAAGATGAGGTTCAAGTTTGCGAATTTTCATAAAGCTAAATATTCCCGCGCAAGGCGTTTACCTTCTTCAACGGCTGGCTGATCAAAGGCATTGAGGTCTTCAAGATATGACGTCAAAATCGTCTCAATCATAAAATGCATCATCAGCGCTCCCAGGGATTTTTCATTTACCTCATCAATGCCCATCAAACGAACGGGGCACTGGTTACGGATTAGTGTTTCATAAGTTGCCCGCAATTCTGCTGAAAACAAATCCCCCATTGTTTTATGCACAAATTCTGGAATAAGGGTTGAAGTAATTCTATCGCCCTTTCCCGCCCATTGTGGCGCAATTAGTGTAAAGAACTTGTCCTTGGGTCCATCTAAATAGAGCTGCAGCTGACTATGTTGATCAACGGTCCCCAAGGCCGCAACAGGTGTTGTCCCCTTTCCATTCTTTCCCAAACTTTCGGCCCACAACTGACAATACCAAAGGGCAAAGAAGTGCAGTTGATCTGAATAAGGCATAAGGACTGAAAGGCTTTTGCCCCTCTTATTTTTTAAAAAAAGCCCCACCTGCGCTCCTAAAAGGGCAGTCGGTTCAGAATTTTCCAAATGAGATCTTAAAACCTCCGCAGCCCCCTTCCGAAAGGCAAAAACATCTATCCCTCCCAAAAGGGCCGGGATCATCCCTACAACGGAAAAACATGCATAACGCCCTCCTACATCGGGGGGGTGATCTAAACATGGCCAATTCTGACTTTTGGCTAACTTTCGCAAAGGATTTTCTTGGGGTTCCGTTATCACCAAAACCTCTTCCATTAGCCCGCGTTGCATGCACGTAAGAAGCTGCATTAAGGTTTCAACTGTCAACCCCGATTTTGAAATGACAACAAGCCCTGTTGTCTTTGGATTGAGGTCCATGAAGAGTTTTTCAAAGGTATGAGGATCAATGTTGTCTAGAAAATGAAGGTGGGGTTTTTCTTGAGCGCTTAAAGCATAAAGGGCTTGTCCACCAAGGCTTGAGCCTCCTGTTCCCAAAATCAAAACATCCTCAAATTTAAGGAAGGGCTCTATGACCTTTTGAAAGGCTATAATATCTTCCCTTTGCTCAACAAGAGAGAGAGGGGCAAGCTCTCCTGCTCCATAGGCCTTCCGAAAACGCTCCAACATCTCTATTTTGGGAGAAAGCTTTTCCTCTAACTGGCATCCTTCAAGATTTTGGGTGAACATTCTTTGGATCCTTTTTCTGCGTATTTTTATCAACTGGCCCTATCAGCACAAACGAAAGAAGTTCTGGCTTTAAAAAGTCTTGAACAAAATTATTCATCTCATCCAGGTCGACCTTTTCTGTTTGCTCAAGGTGAGTTTTTGCAGCCTTTGGCCCCAGGTTAAAAATAAGGGCATCAGAATATTCCTCAGCAACAGCTTCTGTGCTTGTAAGAGTAAGAAGTTGAGCACGCTTAAAGGCTAGTTTAGCTGATGTTAATTCCCGCTGTGTAATTCCAAAATCCTTAAGCCGTTCCCATTCAGAGCGAATAAACTTCGCAATTTTGGTGGCATTTGCACAATCGCAGGAAAAATTACCCACAAGCACATCCGTCTCGGGGAGGTGCATTGAAAATTCTTGAATGTCATAGATAAGCCCTCGCTTTTCGCGAAGCTCATCAAACATACGCCCTTGAATAACATACTCCAGCAGAAGGTACTTAGCATAGTCTTTGCTGTGAGGCGACATACCTAGTTGCCCAAAGGAAACAATAGACTGAGGCACAACTTTGTTAACAATTTCAGTCTTCGGAGCCCATTGGGGTTTAAAAAGGGGTTTGGTTGGTTTTGTCTGAGAACGGGGGAGTGTCCCCATCGTCTCCTCCAAGATTTTAGAAAGGGTCTTTTGGTTTATATCTCCAACAACGACAACCTTTGGTATAGCATTTAAAAAAAGGCGCTTTGCTTCAATTTCTAAAACTTCAGCTTTTAAAATTTTTACCTTTTCAGCCCCTTCCTTAAAATTGGCCATAAAATCAACTTGAGGAAAAATCCCCTGGAGCAACTTAAGATAAGCCTCTTTTTCATCATCCTGTTCATAGTCTAACATAAGGTCAAGGGTTTGAGCTTTTGCATAACTTAAATCCATTTGACCAAAGTGAGGAGTCTTAATTAATTGTGCCCATAGTTTTAATGTCTTTTCTAATCCTTCCCGGGTTGTTTTTATGTTCAACTCTGTATTTAAAAACCCAGCGTCTAATGAAAAGTTAGTTGGCGTTTCTTTCATAAAACGATCCATTTCAAGAGGGGTCATAAGCCCTGCTCCCGTTAAAAGAGCCTTTTTAAGAAGGAGTGATGAGGGTGTGTAAGGAGAAGAAATTTCTCTCTTCTGGAAACTAAGAATCAAGGAAACGACGGGGGAGGAATGATCCTCAACAAGCCACACCTCTATCCCTGACGGTGTTGAAAAAGGTTGAACGGGAAGCACATCCGCAAACAAAGGAGACCTTAAAAAAGACATGATAAAAAGGACGGATAGGAAAAATCGCTTCATTGAATTGTCTCCTTTTGAGAAGGAGATTTTTTCAACACACCTACAACAGCCCTTTCTGGCAACAAATAAGCTTTAATCACGCGCTGAATATCCTCTGACGTAACCTTTTCCAAATCTTCAGGAAGGGCATTAAGCTGTTCGAGAGTTAACCCAGAAGACAGCACTTCTCCCAAGAAAACGGCCTTGCCATAAATATCATCCAAGGACATAACTAATCCATTATAGACATAGAGACGAGCTCTTTTTAAATCATCCTGTTTTAGGCCATCCTCTGCAATCTGTTTGAGCTTGTCATGGATAATAGCCTCAATTTCCTCCCACTTTGTCGTAGACTTAGGTTTCACATAAAAAGAAAAACTCCAAGGATCCTTTTCAGGAATAAATGAAGAAGAACTTGAAAAGGCCGTTACCAACTTCTTTTGGTGTACTAGCACCTCATACAGACTACCCTTAAAGTCACCCCTTAAGTATTCGGACAAAAGAATCAAAGCTAGCAAATCCTTATACTTGGATTTTTTAAGATCTGGAAGAGGATAGACTTCAATAATTTCTAATTGTGCAGCCTTGGGGTGTTCCACAATAACATGAGCCATTTTTGGTTTTTGAGAGGGCTCAAGAGGCCTTTTTCTTATGGGCTTTTCGCCTGCAGGTAAATCCCCGTAATACTTTTGGGCCCATGTTTTCACTTGAGTCGCGTCAAAGTCTCCAGAAATAATGATAAATGCATTACTTGGACTATACCATTTCTTATAAAAAGCTTTTACATCCTCTAGGGTCAGAGCTCGAATATCCTTTTCCCACCCAATAATAGGATTTTTATAAGGATGGATTGAAAAGAATTTATTATTAAATTTTTCATTAAAAAACTCACGAGGATTTGTTTCCGTGCGCATGAGGCGCTCTTCAAGGATGACATTCTTTTCCGTATCAAACTTTGCTTGGTTAAAGGCAACCCCGCGCATTCGCCCTGCCTCATAACGCATAAGAAGCTCCAGATGTTCCGCCATCATTTTCTTATAATAGAAGGTATGATCCCGTGTCGTAATCGCGTTGCTATGAGATCCTGAAGATTGAAAATCCTCCAGAAACTGGCCCATTTGAACCTCAGGAAAGCCTGTTTCCATAAGATGTTCAAGATAATGGGCAATGCCGGTCTTCCCAGAAACCTCATCAGCAGACCCCACCTGAAACCAAGTTGTATAGCAGACAATGGGCGCTCTCTTGTTTTGAAGAAGATAAAAGCGTAAGCCATTCTTTAAAGTAAAGATCTCTGTTTTTATAAGGGGCTCTGCATGGAGATGCATCAACGTGCAGTTAAGAGCGAAAAGAAGGAAAAACGTCTTTAACATAAACCTATTCAACATCTATTACTGTACCACATTTGAACTCTGGGATATTCCTTCTTCTTCGAGCTTTACCGTCTCTTCGTAAGGATTAATAACCTCTCCAGCTGGTTGTTTCTTCTTAATTCCAAGTGTTTGTAAAATCGTTGTATTTCCCTTAGCTTGTTCAATTCGTGATTCGTCATCAACAGCATGACGAATATCCTTATCCTCTTTTTGGCTCTTTTCAGCACCAGCCATTTGAAGAATGTTTTTTTCTCCCTCGCTTCCACTTCCTTTTTGAGGTTTAACTCCCAAGACTTGAGACCTCTTTTCTTCTAGGGCTTTAACATCTTGAGGGCGAGGAGCTCCAGGATCTGGCGTAGGTAGCGTAAAAAAATCAGGCGGCATATCCAGGGGTTGCTCACTAGGGGTTACTGCGAATTCATCGGGCGGGTCTCGATCAATACCTAAAGTTTTTTTTACTGAGCCACAAGCCTGAAGTAAGCAACATCCTGACAACAAAGCCACCAAGGGAAGGCGAAAAGATTGGGTCACTGTTTTTTCCTCACATAACTTTCTATTAATAAAAGACATACTCCAATGGTAATAGCGCTGTCCGCCACATTAAATGCAGGGAATCGATATCCAAGAATGTAAACATGAACATAAATAAAATCAACTACCGCTCCAAAACGCAACCGATCAATCACATTTCCTATGGCCCCCCCGATGATCATACTTAAGCAAACAACAAGGAATTTATCCGTTGTTTTCCATATCCAGCCCCCTAAAGCAAAGCATATTCCAAGCGCAAGAACGATTAAAGAAATCATTCCCCATGGGCTCCCCGCTTGCAAAAGCCCAAATCCAATTCCCTTATTCCATACGAGAACAATGTCGATAAAAGGAAGGATCTCTATAACACGTGGAGGGTTCATCAGATCATAAAGAATCCAGGCCTTTGTTAGTTGGTCAAGAACAACAACAGAAAAAGCCACAAAAAAAGGAAATAGAATGCGTCGCGTCATGCGTGTTCCAGCACAGTCACGCATCGTTCACAAAGATTTGGATGCGCCGTATTCTCGCCTACTTCAGATAAGATTTTCCAACAACGTGCACATTTATTTCCAAAAGCGGGGTTAACTAAAACAGCTACATTGGGAACCTCATCAAGCTGGAAGCCATTTTCAGGAATAGTATGGGTGTCAATAGCAGTGGCTCTTGATGTAATGGAAAGCTCGGCAAGATCAACCCCCTCAATAGCGGATTTATAGGAGGGGCTTAAAAACACCTCAACTTGTGCTTGAAGGCTCGAGCCAATGTGTTTAGCAGCACGTGCCATTTCAAGAGCCCCGGTCATGACCTTTCGAATCTCTCGCAGTCCTTCATATTTTTTGGCAAGCTCAGGCGCATTCCATTCAAAAGGAAGGGAAGGAAAAACTTCAGCATGAATGCTTCCCTTTTGATCAGGGTAGCGGGAAAGCCATGCTTCTTCTGCCGTAAAACAAAGAACAGGAGACAGCCAATTAACAAGGCATTCGAAAACAGAATTCATTACGGTTCGTGTTGCCCGTCGTTTGATGTCCTTTGGATCATCGCAATAGAGTGAATCCTTGCGTACATCAAAGTAAAAAGCAGAAAGATGCACCGCGCAGAAATTGTGGATTTCCGCATAAAGACTTTGAAAATCATAGGATTTTGAAGCCTCCCGCACCATCTGATCAATTTCATAAAGTCGATGTAAAACCCACTTCTCCAGCTCTGGCATTTGCTCATAGGGAACTTTTTCTTTGGCAGAAAATCCTGAAAGAGCACCTAAGAGATAACGGAAAGTATTGCGGTAACGCCGATAGATGTCTTGTTGACGCTTGAGAATTTCATCACCCACACGCAAGTCTTCGTAATAATCGCTGTTCACAACCCACAAGCGTAAAATATCGGCTCCCAATGTCTCCGTGATTACCTGGGGAGAGACCGCATCACCGCGGGATTTAGACATTTTTTTGCCTTCTTCATCCACAATAAAACCGTGCGTCATGACTTCCTTATAGGGAGCTGCGCGATAAGCTCCGCAGGACACCATAAGCGAGGATTGAAACCATCCACGATGTTGGTCAGATCCTTCCAAATATAAATCCGCTGGCCATTGCATCTCAGGCCTAAGCCTCAAAACAAAGCTTTGACTCGAGGCCGAATCAAACCAAACATCAATGATATCTTGAGTTTGCTCATAGTCATCAGGGTTATATTGCTCGCCTAAAAACCGAGTGGGATTTGCTGTATACCAAACATCTGAGCCCTCCTCTTGAACGGCCTGAATAATACGTTCAACAACCGCATAATCCCGCAAGACATCACCGGTTTTCTTATTTACAAAGAGAGTTAAGGGAACTCCCCAGGCCCGTTGCCGGGAGACACACCAATCGGGACGGTTTTGGATCATGGCTTGAATACGCTTTTTCCCAGCCTCAGGTATCCACTTAACCGTGTTAATGGCTTCAAGGGCCTTTTCACGAAGGCCCTTTTTATCAAGGCTAATAAACCATTGGGGTGTCGTTCGATAAATCAGGGGCTTTTTTGAACGCCAGGAATGGGGATAACTGTGTTGGATTTTGGAGTGCCTTAAAAGAGACCCTTTCTCTTCAAGCTTTGCAATTACGTCAGGAGCTACCTTATAAACATGCTTGCCGAAAAACAAAGGCACATGATCATAAAAAATGCCATCCTCTCCTACAGTCTGGGGCACCTCCAATTCAAACTCTTGGCCCAGAGCAAAGTCTTCCACACCGTGGCCCGGCGCTGTATGAACCAATCCTGTACCTGCCTCCAAGGTTACGTGAATGGCTGGAAGCAAAGGAACAGCAAAGTCATAGCCATCCCCATGGAATGGATGATAAGCACAGGTTCCTTCAAGTTTTGCGCCTTGGAATTCCTCAAGGATTGTGCTTTTCTCAATACCCACAGCCACTTCAACGGCTTCTTTAAGGTTTTTTGCAATCAGGATCACTTCTCCAACCTTGGCTAGAGAATCGTCTTTTATCTCCTCCACCTTAAGAGCCACATACTCAAGCTCACCCCCATAAGCAACCGCACGGTTTCCTGGCAACGTCCAGGGCGTCGTGGTCCAGATAACAGCACTCGCTCCTTTTAAAACCGGAAGGTTTGTTTTATGAATTGGGAAGCGCACATAAATCGAGGGGGATTCAACATCATAATACTCTACTTCCATATCAGCCAAAGCCGTTTTCTCGACCACAGACCAAAGAACAGGTTTAACGCCATGATAAAGGCTTCCGTTCATCAAAAACACGCTAAAGAGACGTATGATTTCGGCTTCAGCCTCAGGGGTCATGGTGGTGTAGGGATGTTCCCAATCAGCAATCACGCCTAAGCGCTTAAACTCTCGCAACTGAACGGCTATCCATCCTTGCGCAAATTTACGACACTCGTTGCGAAATTGAAGGCGAGAAATGTCATCCTTATTTTTGCCTTCTTTATGGTATTTTTCTTCAATTTTCGCTTCAATAGGGAGCCCATGACAATCCCAACCAGGAATAAAAGGCGTTGCTTTTCCAAGCTTGTATTGCGATTTCATCACAATATCTTTCAGAATCTTATTGAGAGCATGGCCCAAGTGGATGTCTCCATTCGCAAAGGGCGGCCCATCATGCAAAATAAACTTCTCACGACCTTCAGCTCTTTTTTGCAAATAGTGATAAAGGTCCATCTCTTCCCAACGCTTTAAAATCTTGGGCTCGCTCTCAGGAAGATTACCTTTCATAGGAAAGTCGGTCTGAGGTAAAAAAATAGTTGGACGGTAATCTTGTGTCATGCTTGGCTTCATCACATATAAAATTCAGAAATCTATTTGTGCCACTTCTCTTACCATTCGTCAAATAGGTTTAAAGAAATTTTCTAAGCTTATTTATAATGAAAACGACAGGAAAGAATTCTGATTTTTTTATCTTCTACTGAGTAAACAATGCGGTGTTCCTGGTCTATGCGCCGAGACCAGCATCCTGAAAGGTCAAATTTTAAAGGCTCTGGTTTTCCTGTGCCTCTGAAAGGGTCGTTCCCTATTTCTTGAACAAGGTCTAGAATTTTTTCAGCCTTTCGTCGATCTTTCTTAACCCAATAAGAGAGATCCTCAACAGCTGCAAGGTCAAATTCCAAGTTCTTTGCGAACTTCATCCAAGGTTTTCCCTTCTTTTCTGCTGAGGGATTCTAAAAGTCTGTTAAGATTTTTTGGAGAGCGAGAAAGATAAGCTGTTTCTTCGAGAGAGCGGTAATCATCCTCACAAAGAAGTATCACATTCTCGCCCGAACGACGTGTTACCAGAAGGGGCTCATGTTCTGAACAAACCTGATCCATATGACTTTTCAAATTTTTTCTCATCTCAGAATAGGAAATTTCATGTCGCATCATAGATCCCCTTTAAGTACAGTTTTATTGTACAACTTTATGGAGCCATTTGCAAGGAAAAACCCACCCTGCCCTTGGCGTCCGTCAAATGGATTTTCCGTTCTTCAAGCAGCATACATTTAATGTACCTCTTTTTTTAAAAAAGTCGATCTTTTGAATTAGCCATAGAGGAAATTATTATTCTAAATTCATAAGAGTCATATGTGATGAAAGGCCTTCTAAGTCTACAGTTACATAAGGCTGAAGTCCCATATCTCCATGACGAAACCAATCATATCTCTCTGTTTCATCACCTTTGAGTTGCACATTACTTAGGGTTTTCTCGAGCTCAAGCACAGAAAGACTTAAGGAAAATTTAGGCAGAAACTACCCTGTTCTATAGGACCTAAGCTCTCGCTCACTTTGTTCATTGTCTATGGAAAGAACAAGGACTTTTATGGTTTCTAGTGGAAGAAAAAGGCGATTTGTTTTTTCCAAAAACGAAATGAACCCGAAATGCTGATAAAAGGCACTTGCCTTATCGCTTTTAGCATCGACAACCATAGCATAAATTCCAAAGCTTTCTTGGCTAGCTTTATAGACACGCGAAAGAGCATCCATCAACAGCGATTCCCCGATTCCTTGCCCTTGATAGTTAAGGCTCACAGCTAACCTCCCAAGCAGAATTGCTGGAATAGGATAATGGGGTAATTTTTTCGAAAAGTCAGATCTCATTTCATTCTTAGAGAAAGAAAAAGGACTTAAAGTATAATACCCAATGATTTCTTCAGAGGACTTTCCTTCCAAGACAAAAACTTTTGTAAGATTTCGGTTTACATCTTGGAGAGCAAATTTTTTAAGATAGGTATCCAGTTTTTCAATGCCACACGAAAACGAGTTTCGATTATGAACACCTTGTTTTAAAGGCAAGATTCTCATTATTCACTATCTTTTTTATATTTTGCATAGGCTTTTTGAAGTGCTTCATTAGGTTTAGGAGGAGCAGATAACGCTTCCATTAAAAGCGGCCAATCTTGATCTGACAAAGGCATGTTTTCATGTTCACGAATAATTTTTTTAGCTTCCTTTAGAGAAGCCTCCCTAACAAATCGACTTAAAGAACCTTTCTTGTATTGAGCCGCCTTTTCGAGAACGTAATAGGTTTCCTGATCAATGCGAATCTGCAGGCGATTGCCCTTAGATGAATGAGCATAAGATGGTTTTAATTGCATCAGAATAATCCTCCATAATTAAAAAAATACATCCATGTGGAGTACACGTCAATGACTAAAGCGACAGATAAAAGCAAACCCCTTGCAGATTTAGAAAAGCTCCCTTATTTTAAGCTTATGACCAAGATTGTTGTTGCGGCACTTTATCAATTTAAACATTTGCCCGATTATAAGGATCTTCAGCCACGACTAAAAAAGCTCTGTGATCAGCATCAAATCAAGGGAACTCTCCTTCTGGCTGAAGAAGGGATTAATGGGACGGTTGCTGGTTCTCGTGCAAGCATTAATGCCCTCAAAGATTTTCTCAATATGCGTTTTGACAACCTTGAGTATAAGGAATCCTTTGCAAAAGACATGCCCTTTCGCCGCATGAAGGTGCGTTTGAAGAAGGAGATCGTAACCCTCGGCGTTCCAGACGTTGACCCAATCCAAATGGGTGGCACTTATGTAACTCCCAAGGATTGGAACGACTTAATCTCTGATCCAGAGGTGCTTGTTCTCGACACCCGCAATAACTATGAAGTGGAGATCGGCACATTTAAAGGAGCGATCAACCCCAAAATCCATTCTTTCAGGGAGTTTCCACAATACGTTAAAACTTTGGATAAGAAAAAATACCGGTGTGTTGCTATGTTTTGCACAGGCGGTATTCGATGTGAAAAGGCCTCATTCTACATGCTCTCCCAAGGTTTTGAAAAGGTGTATCACCTCAAAGGGGGAATTTTAAAATATTTGGAAGAGGTCCCTGCGAAGAAAAGTTTATGGGAAGGCGATTGCTTTGTCTTTGATGGGCGCGTCGCCGTGGGTCAAGATTTAACGCTTGCACACTACGAATCCTGTCATGGTTGCCGCCATCCACTCTCGAAAAAAGAGACCCATTCTCCCCTTTATGAGAGGGGTGTATCCTGCCCCCACTGTTATCATAGAACCTCCCCACAAAAGAAGGCCGCGGCACGTCAACGTCAACAACAAGAAGACTTAGCTCATGCCCGGGGGAAAAAACATATTGGCGCTATCATGCTCTCATCGACACGTTTCATAAGGCATTCATAAAAACCTTTGCTGGATATATTTCTGCGGATGGCGGAGGGGATGGGATTCGAACCCACGATACGGTTTAACCCGTATAACGGTTTAGCAAACGCTTAAAACGTTTAACTGATAACGAGCGTTAACAAAATATATCAATAAAATCAATGTGTTTTGTGTTTTTCTTTGTTGCTGTTGGTGCCGATTTGTTACCATTTTTTACCCCCAACTGTCCCCTGAGTGTCCCATTCCTACTTCAAAAATTTCTTTTAAATTGTCTCAAATAACCAAGTCACTTTACAGGAAGATTAAAATAATCCAATCCCTTAAAATCCAGCATCCCAATCTCCATGTAAGAGGCAAACCTATAAAAGCCCAAAAGGATCCTCTCTATGTTAGAAAACCATTCAAACTTTCAAGATTTAGAAAAACAACTTGCCAAAGATGCTTTGGAAAAGGCTCTCATGGATCTCCATGGGGAGATCACCAAGGACATTGATAAAAACAAAGCCGTCTTTTCCAATGAGATCAAGCAAACCCTGAATAACTTTAAAACAGACCTGGAAAAAACCGTCTCAAAGGAATTGGATCAGAGAATCTCCGCCAACTTGCAAAAACACTTTGTTGACATTAGCTCAAAGATTATCTCGAGTTTTGATGAGAGCTCCTCTCCTTTCTTAAAGAGAGCAGAAGAAGACCT